>Ga0206800_1050_pt1 | contig 22272 bp, 16 predicted proteins | sample Alteio_BWOrgCont_64_FD_152898 | JGI IMG/M metagenome (GOLD analysis project Ga0206800, IMG submission 152898) | Enriched cells from forest soil in Barre Woods Harvard Forest LTER site, Petersham, Massachusetts, United States -... | ecosystem: Environmental > Terrestrial > Soil > Temperate forest >... | reverse complement strand
ACCAATTCCAACCTTTACTAATACGGTGACCGAAACGATAACGCCGACTGCAGTCCTGACGCCGGCTTGTACGGCGCTGGAGGCATGTCCAAGCTGTAGTGGATTGATTTGTGAAAATTGGGACTCAGACCCCCCTAATAGTCTGCCTGCAGGATGGAGTTCCCAGAGCCAGACGGGCACCTTGGGGGGGAGCGTTTTTGTGACGGCGGTTCCGGGCTTTTCAGGAAATGTGTTGGAAGTTTCTCCTGATTTGAATAATCCTCCAAACTGGGAATCGGTAATTAACACTGCCAATCCAAATATTGGAGACACGGTATTTGAAGCGGTGGCCTCAAGTAGTACGCGGATGGACATGTTTGTGCGCGCTGCCGGAACCCAACGAGGGCTCTGTGCCGATTGCTACGTTTTTCAGGTACAGCCATTGGCCCCTGCATTCATAAATCTTTTGAAATTTGGGCCGAATAACAGCACCGGAAATGAGGATAGTGTGAGTGGAGACCCAAGTAATATTCCGACCTGTGGTGTTATGGCCCTGAAGCTAGTCGCGGTCGGCAACGTCATCACAGGCTACATTAATGGGGTTCAGGTAATTAGTTATACAGACACGGGGGTCGGTGGTCCGGCTCATACCAGTGGGATGGTAGGCTTCATGGCCTATAGCTCAGCTGGCTACTTTGATAATGTCAAAGTCAATAACGTGGCGTGTACAAACCCTTCCGTTACACCAAGTTCGACGCCAAGCAGCAGCGTGAGTCCGACCGTTACTCTGACTCCGACCCTAACGGGTACAGCCTCCTGGACGTTTACTCCGAGTTCAACAATAACGACAACAGATTCGGGTACTCCCACAGCGACGCCAAGTGTAAGCACCACTATCTCGGAGACGCCGACCCCAATGTCTTGCTATCAGTATCTTTCTCAGTGGGGTGGAAATGGAGATGCTAACGGGCAATTCAGCGCGCCCTATGGAATTGCAATAAATGCAGGCGGCTCCATATTTGTGTCGGAGAGGGGCAATAATCGCGTCCAGGTATTTGATTCCAACGGGAATTACGTGTCGCAATGGGGGACTGCCGGGACCGGCAACGGACAGTTCGAAAGTCCTGAGGGAATTGCTTTAGACAGTAACGGAAATGTCTATGTCGTAGACACCCAAAATAGTCGTGTCCAGAAATTCGATTCCGGCGGCAATTATCTAACTCAATGGGGTACGGTTGGTAGTGGAAATGGACAGTTCGAAAATCCAGAGGGCGTTGCGGTGGATGGTAATGGATATGTCTATGTGGTCGATACCCAGAATGGACGTGTCGAGAAATTCGATTCCAGCGGCAATTATCAAACGCAATGGATAACCTATAGTGGCAATAATGGCGTAGACAATTTACCTGCGGGAATTGCGACGGATGATAGCGGATATATCTATGTGACGGAGTTCAGTGATAGTCGTATTCAAAAATTTGATTCGAATGGTAATCTTCAGACGCAGTGGGGAACGTCAGGCAATGGAATTGGTCAATTCAACGATCCTATTAATATAAATGTTGATGGGAATGGAAGTGTCTACGTTGCCGATATGGGTAACTATCGTGTCCAAGTTTTCGATACGAGCGGCAACTACCTGGCTCAGTGGGGAAGCGAAGGTAATGGAAATGGACAGTTTAATTATCCCAATGGAATTGCAGTGGGGGAAAACGGGTTATATGTAGTTGACTCCTTCAACAATCGCGTCGAAGTTTTCTCCTCCTGCTCTATCGGTCTGCAATCAAATATGCGGCGAAAAATACGACAAGTCAGTCCGACGCTGACAACGACGCCCAGCCGTACCCCCACGCCTACGCATGGGGACAATGTCCTGGCCTCGGTCAGATTGAGCGATTCTAAGAATAGTGAAGGGGCTTCTTGGCTACCGCCTAATCGTCAGCTCATCGCCTTCCCCAATCCGGCGACTAGGTTAGTTACTGCGGCGTTTAAAATTGGCCAAGCTAGCAATGTTCGTCTGACTCTATTTGATATTTTGGGGAAAACGGTTCTCATCAAGGATTTGGGTTGGAAGAATGTTGGTGAAATCCATCAAGCCCTCAATCTTACCGATGTTTCGTCCGGCATTTATTTTCTTCTATTATCTGTTGATTCAGGGGATGGCTATAAGTCGATCGCGACTTTTAAACTTGCCGTAGTTCAATAGACATGACGAAGACTGGATGAGTTAGCTTAACGAATAGGCAATCGGCGACATGCTTACCCGGAAATGTGTAAGCAAAAAGTGACTCATGATTTTTGTAAAGGATTCAGCGATGTTAAGGATAAACAAGGCTAGAAGCACCAGTGGAGATGGACTTAATGAGTTGGGATTCAATTCGATGCAAAATAAAGGTTGGGTCAGAAACTATCTGAAGAGTTCCGTTAACGGGAACGAACGGCAAAAATTGAATCTATGTCAGACGAGAGAAGTCAAATGAGGAGCATCTGTTCAAGTGCTAAGAACGTCCTCGCGAGGGTTTTAATGGTTCATCGGATACGGATATATACTCTCCTAGTCCTTGCGCTAGCGATCGCGCCGCGTTCTTACGCCGACACCTCGGATTTTGGCAACAATTTTCGTGGTCTTACTTGTACGGCCACCGTAACGCCTACCACTATGTCAGTACCCAGACTGGATTTCGAGGTCTGGAATCCAGGGCAGACGTCCACTGACTATAAAATAGCGGCAAGAATTCTAAATTTAGGCTGCGAACCGATTGATCTCAGTAGAATTACTATTAAAGCTTGGTTTTACGATGATTCACCTGAAAAATTTGATCAGGGTGATTTATACAAAACATTCTCACAGAGCCAAAGTGTCTATGATAGTTCTGGAAATACAATAGGAGAACTCACACCGAGGGTCAAAATTAGTTTTCTTCCGGACGTATTGGAATGTTCTAGAGATCGCAAAGCAAATCGCATGGTGGAGATTTCGTTCAATGAAACCCACTGGGACGGCCACGATGATAAAGAAAGAAATGCCGGGAATGGACGGAGTTTAGAGTTGGCAGCGGAAGGGGGAACGATGCAGACTGCCCCCGGAAGTTATTTGGCCGATTGGAGACGAGACGATAGCAAGCCCTTTGACCGGAAATTTGACTATAGCAAGATTAGAGATGCGGGAAATGATGCTAGCTCGGCAAGCCACTTGAAATATTACGCGATTTATTTTGATGGGAGTTTGGTCGATGAGGTAGTTATGGATCCCTCCGTTCTTGGAGGGATTAAATTGGATCCTGATACTGGAGAACCACCCTGCGAAAATTCGCGCGACGATGGAACTGTTATTCCGGTGCCGACATGGACAGTTGGTACCGCTGTGACATATTTAATTCTTAATACTGAGAATGGATCAATTTCAAATCAATCAAATATAAGAATTGCCGTAGTGGGAATTAGTCCCAAGGGAAATTATTACGTTGAAGTAAGTCATGTTACGGATCCTCGGTATCCTCCTTCTCCTCATGACCAACAATCCACATTGATTCGGCGATTTGAGTTACGCCAGCTCTCGATGCCAAAAATTCTAGCGCTGCTTGAAGGTGATATTGGCAATATCGGAGCGATCTCGGCAGTCGTGCAAGGAGCGAATGCTGCACCAGTTAATGCAGTGGAGCCTCCAAGTAATCCGAGAATCGTCGATCAAAGTAGAGAATTGCTTGAGATGATGACGGCCGCCGCAGGACGTACTTTCACGGTGAACACAAACAATCTTACTACAACAGGATATGTTTACGCTTCCTGCAGCAATTCATCGTCGGTATCAATATACGAAAATCCGTCGATTCCTATTACAGGGATGGCCGCGTTTGAAGAAGATCTTCGTTTTCCACAAAACGGATCAAACTTAAGTTTATTCTTGCTTGAGGACATTGAAACTAAGGGAGTGGTCGCTGGGATTACTCAAACTGCGTTAGGCTCGTCGGGGTTTACGCCTGTCAGCGGTACTGCAGGTCTTACCGTGGGTTCTCCACCGGCACCATTTCCCGTTCTAAAACCTGGAGAGCATGATATGGGATCTGGAGTGCATACTTTTTCGGATCCGATATCGACTCGGGACGGCATGTTGCGACTCGGAATCACAGATTTTAATCATACTAGGCCAGGATTTCCTATCGAATTTGAAAGATATTTCAGTTCTTTGATTTCATCGCCGACTCAGGAGATGGGCGAGGGCTGGATGAGTAACTATGACAGCTACATCTATTGGCAGGACAATACGGATGTTTATTTTGTCACGCCCGGCGAAACAGTCTATTTTTCAAGACAAGTTTTGAGCGTGGACGCGAACGGAAATACTCAATTTTCTCAGTTTGTGAATAATACGCCGGGTACATTTCTTAATTTAACGGATCAAATTAATTCATCGTATACACAAAGTCTGATTCCAATTCTAGGATTAACTAACAACACGCTGCCCTACCATTCCTTGCAATTGACGGATCTTCATGGAAACATAAGTAACTTTGTCGCTTGGTCACCGGGACCATCGAACGTTTGTAAGATAATCTATCAGCAGGATACAAATAATAATAGTTTAACCTACACCTACGAAAACTTTGTGGCTTTAGAGGAAGGGACCTACGTCCCTTGGTACTCTTGGAATGGATCCTATGGGTGTAGTTTTACGATACATCAGCTATTTAGTTCGAACTTAATTTGTGAATTTTCATATCCAAACCTTGTTTCCCAAGGGAATAATGGTTTCAACGTTCAGTCGCAGTACAATCAGGATAATACCAGACTTGCCTCAGTCAATTCCAATGGCTTCGACCATTGGAAAATTAATTTTGGGTATTCAGATTCTTGGCAAAATCCGTCTTGTTATCCCGTATTAGTGGCTCTGGTTGATCAAAGTTTGAGTCAATCTGCGCAGGGCGGCGAATCATTGTTAGATTTAATATATAGTATCATTTGGGATCTCGTAAATGCCTGCAATTTTGATCTTGTCGCATACTCAAATGGAAATGTTCTGACGTCCGTTACAAGCAGTTCGGGTGGCACCAATCTTGACTATATTCAACTCACCGATTTGAACGCTAGTTCCGGGCAGTTACCCGTGATCATTCCGAGCAATGTATTTTATTCTGGTGTAACACCTGAATACTACAACCCCAACATGGTTTCGATACAGACTCCCGCGAGTCTTACTGGAATTCAGCGAGGTACGCTCGCGAATCCGAATTCCGGTTTCAGTGGATCTTACGCCTACGAATCTGCGACCGTAAATGGGCTAACAACGCAATCGGTGACGGATATCAATGGTGTTGTTACTGTGGGGACAATTATTCAGGGTGGTGTCAGTAGCGTTGCGATGCTTCAAATTGATGACCCTTTGTCAGAGAAGAAGCACCGTACCTTTCAATATCAATATGTAAATAATGGTGGTACTAATACAAATACGGGTGTTATTAACACAGTAACCAACGCTAGAGGAGAGGTGGAAGAAAAGTTAGTGATCAATGATTCCATTGCGGGTCAGACCACAACGGATTTTTGGGCGCCAGATCAAAATAACATTCTAAGGAAAACTTACACGGACATATATACGACTTTTCCGGGTAGTACCGTACAGTTGTTAACGTCTCACTTGTTTTATCTCGATGGCGTCTCTTATACCGATTCATATCAATACGATGCAAATTTCCTGAAAACTTACTCCCGGGACGGTAACGGAAATGTCAGCACCTATGTGAATGACCCGAATACGGGGAATCTACTCTCCCAGACTAAATTTGTAGATGTTGGCATACAAGCGACCCAGTCTTTTCAATACTATCCAAATAATCGTATAGCGATTCAACAGGATTGGAATGGAAATATTACAAATTATCATTATGATCCAGTGACACAAAATCTACTTGAGATGGACGAACCACTAGGAAAGACAACAAAATACACCTATTGGCCTGGGGGTATGATTCACACAAAAACCGAACAAATTAATTCGACACAAAATAGAACCACAACATACACCTACGACGGCAATGGAAATCCTCAGGCCATTGTTGAACCAAATTTGACATCTCTTAGTGGCGCTGCTATTTCTGGAGCCATCAGTCAATATAGTTATGACCTAAAGAGTCGGTTGGTTAGTTTTACAGATGCGCTGTACCAAACTACAACTAACACTTGGAATGACCTCAACCAATTGGTTAAAATTTTATATCCTGATGGCTCTAGCAATAATTTCCTTTATGATGCAAATGGAAATCAAACGTCGGCTGAAGATGAAAATGGTATTTTCACAACGCAGACCTTTGATGCTGATTCAAATTTAACAGACATATATCGTGCATTTGGAACCGCGGATCAGACTCATTTGAAGAGTGATTACGATGCAAATGGAAATCGAATAGCCCTGCACGAGGATTTCGATAACTTAAATGACGTGACCCGTTTTAAATATGATGAACAAAATTTACTTGAAAGTACCACTGATGCCGATGGAAATATCACATCGAAGACCTATGATGGCGCACAAAATATCGCTTCCGTAAAAGACGGAAGAGGGATAGTTACAACGAATCAATATTATCCGGACAATAAAATTAAATCGGAGATATTTTCAGATGGTACGCCACCAATTTCGTTTACCTATGATAATAACGGGCACAGACTAAGTATGACCTACGATTCGGCGGGCCAACAGAAACATACCTATCACTATAATGCTTTGAATCAAAAGGACATGGATACAGTTTATGTACCTGGTCAGAGCCCTGTTGTTTTCGCGTATACGTATGATTTAGTTGGGGATCGAACTAGTTTCTCAGATAGTCTTTTTGGTAGTCCAACCCAATATACTTTTTATGAAAATGGATTGATAAAAACGATAACAGATGTTGATGGTGACGTTGTGACCTACCAATATGACGCACTTGGAAACTTGGTGGAGTTTGATTATCCAAATGGGATCGCGAGAACGCTATGTAGCTACGTTCCCGCTACCCACAGGTTAAGTCTGCTCAAGAATTTGAATAGCAGTAATGAAGTAATATCTCAATTTAGCTACGACTATTATCCCAATGGAAATATCGATCATATGACAGATTTAGTCGGAACATCGACTTATGGGTATGACAACTTAAATCAAATAAAGACCGTTGCCTATCCAGGGAATCGGGGTACGACGACGTATACGTACGATCACAAGGGTAATCGAGTCTCTGATGTGAATGGGAGTTTCGACCAGACTTTGACATATGATCCCGCTAACGAATTGTTGCCAACGGGTATCTTTCAATATGACAAAGCTGGAAATATGATCGGGGATGGGAATCAGACCTTCGTTTGGGATGCTAAGGACCGTTTAATTGGTTCAGCAGGAGTTAGTTACGGATATGATGGAAATGATCGAAGGATCTCTAAGAATGCTACCGATTATTATTTTTCCAATTCGTATGCTGTAGCGGAAGTGACAGGCACACAAGTAAAACGTTATTTACCCGGGATCAGTCAGTTCGATTCTATTCACGGAAAAAGTTTCTTTTTAACCAATGGGCATGGCGATACGGCAAATATTTTGGATTCTAAGGGGAACATACTTCAGAGCTATACCTACGACGCATATGGTTCTATTCCGGGCCTTTCGACAGACTTGAATTCCAATCGGTATGGTTTGTCCGTGGGCGGTTATAGTGACGACAGTGTAGGTTTGCAGTACATGTGGCATCGTTGGTACAATCCGATATTGGGAAGATATATTTCGCGTGATTCGCTTGGCGTAAGCGGGGGAGTGAATTTATATGAATACGTCGGCAATAATCCAATTAATGAAATTGATCCATTAGGCCGTATGGCGGCCGGAGCCGTGGCAGGCCAATCTTTACCTTACAACGGCCCGCACGCTACTCCACAACAACAATTTGAAGCGGATATTGCATTTGCTGTTTTAAGTAGCGCGCTTACATTAGGAGCTACAAGCTGGGAAAGTGTGGGCGTTCTAGCGGAGCTTCCAATTTGGACGGCTCCAAGTGACGCAGTTATTGCAGGCGGGGGATTGGCCCTGACGGGACTTGGCGTTCCGGATGCTTTGGTAACATGGGGGACAACAACGGTAGCCGCCGCCTGGGGTGGGTACGGGGCAGCTAATGATGCTTTGGATATTATTTCACAAGATTCCGAGTGGGATGCTACCTACGATGCTGTTACTGCGAATCCATTCGAGGACTCTCCCATGGCTCCAAATTGGAATGGATTTTCAGGCATAACGCTTGATATGAGTGATGTTGGAACTAGTAGTTCTGTTGGTCAGGGCTCACAGAGCTCGAGTTCAAGCAGCAACGGTGACGACGATGATGATGATGATGATGACGATGACTGATTACTTTTAAGATGACATCATTCGTTGTAGCCGAATCGAATCATTTCTGTTTTTTCGGAATATCTTTAAATTTTGTTTTGGTGTTATTTTTTACTTTCTTTACAAATTATCTTGCCAAGGTGTTTGTCCGTCAAAGTACTGCGGATTTCCGACAGAGGTTTGAAAAAGAAAGAATTGTTGTGAAATTGAGATCTAATGTGGCAAATTATACTTTTGCTTTTAATTTTTAGTCAGGGGATTCATCTTTTGCTTAGCCCTTCTAAGCAAAAGGAATTGGCTGAAAAACGAGACTTAAGGCGGAGGACGGGATGTCAAAGTTGGAACCAACAAAACTCAATGAGGATTTGGACGGAAAAGAACGAAAGTAGATCGGTTTTTTTTAATCGGAATCCGGTGTTGGTAATTGGTTTCGTTCGAGATGTGTTAGAGTTTCAATATTTTCAAAAAAATCTGTCGCCCAGAGGGTCTTCAAATTTTGGTCAGGCAATATGAGGCGTGAACGCTTATTAAATGAGATATTGAGGGGAAAACCAACTGCGTTTTCACAATCGATAGTAATTGGGATATTTTTTTTTATTTATCCATGGTCGTTATGCTGTCAGTCGGTTTCGGAAAGTGTTTACCCACAAGATTCGATCTCGATTTTGAAATATCTCTCATTGCAAAAATGGGATCACCATCCGACCGAGTTTCAATTAAATTCAACGATTCTAAAGACGTCTCTAAATCTGGCCCAGAGCTTTATTGTAAGTAACCAAAAATCGGATGGCACCTTTATTTATAAGTACGATTGGATCAAACATTCTACAAAGGGCGGCGACGACGCTGTTCGGGAGGCGGGGGCATTGTGGGGACTTTCTTTACTTCAACGCCAACAATCTTCTTTGATGTTGCAGGAGGCGGTGGAACGAGGCATTGGCTTTTATGCGAACCAATCGAAGGATGATGTTGGGAAAACCATAGCAGTTCCAGATTCAAATGGAAATACAGTCAAATGTGGAACGATTGCGCTTCTTGGACTTTCAATTATTGACTATCTTCGGAGTAATCCTGAGATTAGCCCACAACATTATAAAAATCTCAATACACAACTTGATAGTTACTTAAACACCTTGCTCTGGATGGAAACAAAGGATGGGCACTTTGCTTACGGATTTATCCCACCCACGCGATCATTACCCGCACAACTTATTAGTAAATCGAGCCCCTATTATGACGGCGAAGCATTGCTTTGCTTAGTCGAAGCAGCAAAGTATTTGGGAAAAAAGGATTTAATTCCAGGGATTGAAACGACAGCAAAAGCGATGGTGCATTTTTATGTGAAACCCATGATGGTGGAAAATCAGGATCCCGATGATGCGATAAAATTTTATCAGTGGGGCGCGATGTCCTTTTGGGAAATCGAGGAAGCAGGTTGGATGAGTTCAGATCATCTTGATGCTACATTGCTTGTTATGGCCCATTGGCTTATTTATAATCATCAGATTGTCTCTAAGAAAATTAATGTCGCTCAGTCTCTGGAAGGGTTGTTGCCGACCTACCAACTGGCTAGGAAGGAAAATAGGGATGCGGCCGATGAGATTGCATGGGTAATAGACAATATATTGTCACGTACATTGGCTCTACAGGTGGGTGGGCCCTTTTCAAATCAGAATCCCTTCATACGGGACCATTCGACAGTCGACCCTCATGCTATTGGAGGGTTCTTACGGGATCCCATAAATCCTGTGCTCCGGATCGATTTCACTCAGCACTCGATGCACGCTGTCATCTTAGCCTTGGACGACCTATATTTTCATTGAAAGAGTTTGCGAGTGCCGCCGGTATTAGATGGATTGTTCGCACGCATGGTCCTAGGAAGTTCAGAAACCTCCATAAATGGTGTCTTAATAGCCTTATTCCAATGGTTAAACGTTACGTACCGAAAGCGATTTCGTATTTTTAAATTACGACGTGACCCCCGAAAACAGGTCCATTTGAAAGTGTGAGGCTCTTGGGTTAGTATTCCTAACCAAGGAGTGCCCCATGAAGAAGAGCCTGTTCAGTGAGACCCAGATCTTTGAGATCCTGAAGGAAGCGGAGGCCGGCAAGACCTCCGAGACCTGCCGCAAGCATGGAATCAGTGCCGCTACGTTCTACAAATGGCGATCCAAGTACGGCGGCATGGATCTAAGCGATCTAAAGCGCATGAAAGAACTTGAGCTTGAAAACAGCAAGCTGAAGCGCCTCGTCGCCGATCTATCGTTGGATGTTCAAGCTCTGAAGGCGATCAACGCAAAAAAATTCTAACACGCCCTCAGAAGCGAGCCGCTGTGGGCGTGGCGATGGAGAAAGGCCTGTCCGAACGGCGAGCGTGCCAATTGGTGGGTCTTCACCGCTCGACGCAGCGTCTGGAACCCTTGCCCAACGACGATGGCCCTATGAAAGAACGCCTCAAGATGTTGGCAGCCCAACGACCACGCTTTGGTCAACGGCGGCTTTGGCGAATGCTTCGCCGCAGTGGTGTCGTAATCAATCACAAGCGTGTAGAGCGTCTATACCGTGAAGAAGGCCTGCAAGTACGGCGCAAAAAGCGCAAGCGTCTGTCGGGGCGTCGAGAGAACATCTTGGCGTTCCCGGTCCGGCCGAATCAGACTTGGTCGATGGACTTTGTCTACGATGTTCTGGCGAACGGGCGAGCCTTCCGAAGCCTGACCATCGTAGATAATTTCACGAAGCAGGCACCGGCCATCGAAGCTGACTTCTCGTTGCCAGGTGCCAGAGTCGCTCGAGTCTTGGACTGGCTAAAAGAAACCCATGGTTTGCCTGAGACGATCATCGTCGACAACGGCACCGAGTTCGTGAGCAAGGCCATGGACGAGTGGGCTCACAAAAATAACGTCGCCCTGCATTTCATCCAGCCGGGCAAGCCGAACCAGAATTGCTACATTGAAAGTTTCAACGGGCGCTACCGAGACGAGTTTCTAAACCAACACGTCTTTCAAACGCTCGAAGAAGCCCAGGACCTGATCGAATCCTGGCGTGACGACTACAACCGTCATCGCCCACATAGCTCGCTCGACGGCCTGACTCCACATGAGTTCATCCTCAAGTGGCAGACCGAAAAGCAAAAACCGGAAGCTGACCCAAAAGCTCAAATATCACACTTCTGAGTGGACCATTTTTGGGGGTCACGTCGATTATTGAATATTATTATTTAATTATCTTAGATTTTTCGAGTTAATTCTGGATAACTCTGCTAATATTGACCAAATAGCCTATTTTCTATATAATTTTCCTCATTTCCAACTGTTAATAAAATGTTAATAACTCTAGATACCCGGGAATATCTTTCTTTTAGAGGCGGTCGACAAAAGGTATAGAACAGGGGATTCTTGTTTCGAGTGTCACTTTTTGGAATTTTTGGAGTCTAAATTCCATACCAGCCTAAAAATTCGGGGATTTTACTCATTTTGACAACCATGATACCTATTGCTTGTTGTGCTCTATATATAAATAAAGCTTTTCGAATCCCATTCGTAAAGCTTTACGGAGCGTCTGTAATTGCTTCGAGTCAATCTATGTCAAAAGCGATTGATCTTCATTTCTGATGAAAGCCCTCCTGACTCAATTTATTTCCTCCAAAACAGCGCAAGCCATGATCTTGGCACTGGCCTTCATACCCCATGCCATCTTCAGCGCGGCAGTTCCGGTTCCCTGTGATGGCTGCCAAATGACTCTCGACGGTCAGTTCATTGAACCCGTCTGGACGCTTTCCGCATTTCAATCGATTCCCGTTGCCGATTGCACCTACGTCAACAATTGTGGCGCTACTGATACCAATGCCACGGCGCAATATAAAATAGCCTGGAACAGCACGGCTCTCTATCTTGCCGTCAGCGTCAGTGACCCGGGTACCCTATTCGCCAACGCGGGCGCGCCCTGGAATGGATCGGGCGTGGAAATATTTTTTGATTATAACAATACCAAGGGTGGATACACCAATCCAAATTATAACGACGCTAACACTTACCAGTGGTGTATCACCTACAATGCAAACTCCATCGTCGAGTTTCATAATGCCATGGCTCGAAGCATTTCGGCGTCGAGCTCTGTTACCGTGGGGACTGGATATAATATGGAGATCGAGATTCCCTGGGCGAACTTGGGAGTGACAGGGCCACCAGTAGGTCTTGTTAGCGGAATTGACGTTGCAATAGATGTCGCAAATGCGGCAGGTACCCAGAGGGACCACCAACTGGCCGCATTCAGTCCTACGACAAATCTTTTCGATCAAAAACCGGCGACCTGGGGCGACGCAGACTATTCCGCCTGTCTGACTCCCACTCCGACCTATAGTCCCACAGCGAGTCCCACAGCAACCCTGACATTTACAAAAACTTGGACACCGACCTTGAGTCCGACTTTGACAGTTTCGCCAAGCCTTACCGCGAGTCCGACACTGACCTTGTCAGCAACCCCGACATGGACCCCAAGCTTAAGCCCAACAATTACTCTCACTCCGACACCGACTTGGACCCTGACCTTGAGCCCGACGATTACACTTTCAGCAACACCAACATGGACTCCAAGCTTAAGCTCCACGCTCACATTATCTGCGACGCCAACATGGACACCAACACTTAGCTCGACACTTACCCTTTCGGCGACACCCACATGGACACCTACGCTTAGCTCGACCTTAACGCTTTCGGCGACTCCGACCTGGACTCCAAGCTTAAGCTCCACACTCACATTATCGGCGACGCCAACCTGGACACCAAGCCTAAGCCCAACGCTTAGCATGTCGGCAACGCAGACTTGGACTAGAACTTTAAGCTCAACCCTGACACTTTCGGCAACACCGACTTGGACACCAAGCTTGAGTCCGACGCTGACGCTTTCTCCGACGCCAAGCTCGACACCCAGCCTGAGCCCAAGTTTAAGCCCGACAGCAACTCAGAGTCCAAATTTGAGCCCGACCTTCACTTTGACTACAACTGTGACCTTGAGTTTCACGTCGACCGCGACCCAGACCCCCACATTAAGTTCCAGCCCCACTGGATCTTCGACTTCAACGCTAACGACGAGCCCTAGCGCCACAGCCACTTCGACCGCGTCCTTGACCGTATCGCCGACGCCAACGCCAACTGTAACGAGTGATGCTACCGTAACCTTAACTTCAAGCGTCACGAGCACTAGTTCCTGGACTGCCACGCCGACGCATTCGGGGACGGGGAGTCCGAGCCCCAGCTTCACCGTATCAGCAACGATCAGCTTGACCGCAAGCCCGACAGCGACTTATTCACATTCGCCGACGAACACTCCAAGTAGCACTGCGACCAAAACAGCAACAATGACGGCAAGTCCGACCCAGCCAGCTACGTTCTCGCCGACTCCGACGAAAGGATCGCCTATCGTCAGTGCTCCACCCCAGTACAATTTATTGGTTTTGGTTTTTGACGCTTCGGCGCATAAGATTGCGACCCTGCTTTCAACTCAGGTTGCCGCAGTTCCTGCATCGTTGATGGTGTCGGCGAATCCATTTTTTGAGGATGGCAGCAGATCACTCACAGTGACAACTTCGGGCGCCGATTTTACGGCGACCTGGAATGGCATCGCTCCCGATGGCCAGCGCGCGGATCAAGGCGTCTATACGATTCAGGCAGTCTATACACAGATTTCTAATGGAGTGGTCCTAACCCGGGAAAAGTCATTTACCTTACTTTGGACGGGAAATAACCTTATCAGTTCGATGGTTTTGGCCCCCAATCCAGCCGGCCAAGGGCAAAGTGCCCATTTGTTCTGGGCCCCACGCGCTGGCTTTATGATTCGGGCAAAGATTTATGATTTGGCTGGAGAACTTATTATGAGCCAGGCTGCGGAAAGTAGCATAGGCACTCTAAGTTGGGACTTAAAAGGCAGTTCGCGCAGTCCTGTGGCGGATGGAATCTATATTTGGTCCGTGGAATCGATGGATTCCGGCGGACATGTCGTTGAACAAGGGTTTAAGAAGCTGGTCGTATTGCGGCGTTAGGCTCTCTTGCCTTGAAGGCCCTTTGGGCTTAATATATTCCGATTCGCCATGTGAAACATAGCAAACGAAGGGCTTACTCCGTTTTGTCTTTGCCATGGCTATGTTTTCAGGTTCCGGAGGATGAGCTGTTTGATAGGGCCGGGGGCGTTTTGGACCCCCGTCAGGCAGGTTCGAGGATGCTCCGGCAGAAATATTGAGTTTTTAGACCTGAATTCGTCCAAAACTAAACGTCTCTAAGAGAGTATCCTTGAAAAAATCCATACTTTTCGCATTTCTTCTTTTAAGCGTCCCTCTCTTTGCGTTGGAATTTGAAAGTGGGGCCACCTCAACAACAAGCAGTAGCCCGACTGGAGCTGTTCCCACGGCCCCCGCATCCGGGGACGCCACGGTGCCCCAACTTATTGATGCAGGGGACGTCCCGACAGCTTACGCACTTTTAAAATATGAGATGCGTGCCGATATCCGTTTTTATCCCGATGGTGGGATCTTAAATAAAGTTTACCTGGGTATTTTCACGCGCTTCTTTATTGGCGGGGCACTGAACGTTCCTGGCCTGGTGAGTGCGGGTCCGGTCTATCTTGACCGGGATGATGCAGAACTTCTGGCTCGCCTGATCGTGGTTAAGGAAGATGACCAGACGCCCTCCATTGCAGTGGGTTGGGATGGCCCAGCCTATGACGGCGCGGAAGAACGGGGACTCTATATTGTCATGAGTAAGGAATTCAGGGCCCCCCTGGGATATTTCCAGGCCCACGGAGGAATCAATACCTCCAATTTTGAAGACGGCTGGCAGGCGGGGCGGGATCTCCGGGGTTTCGCCGCCTTGACCAGCACCTTCAGTCAATTCACGGGATTTTGTGAGGCGGATGAGATTAACAATCCCGCCGGTCCCGCGCTCAACGCAGGACTTCGTTACTTTTTTGATCCCATCAGTCTGGGCTTGGAGTTTCGGGATCTGGGAGCGACGCAGGGGGGCGAGCCTTCCTCCCGACTTTTACGCGCATCCTATAGCGGATTATTTTAAGAAAAAATCGGATGGGGCGGGCTGCACGACGATGTGATGGACTAACGGTCATGTTTATCCAGGGGTTTAAAAATGGAATTTGAAAAGTCGATCAATGATTTAGAGAAAAAAATTGGGGAACTGCGCAAGATCGAACGTGAAGGCAAGGTGGATATGGGCGCGGAAATTTCTGCGCTGGCTCGAAAAGTTGAAGAGCTCAAAACCCAAACTTACACCGATTTGACACCGTGGCAGGTCGTGCAACTCATGCGTCATCCCGAACGGCCCCATGCCCTGGATTATGTTGAACGCCTTTTCACCGACTTTTATGAAATCCATGGGGATCGGACTCTTGCTGACGATAAGGCAATCGTTTCCGGTTTCGGGCGCCTGGATGGTGAACCCATGGGTGTGCTCGGAACCCAAAAGGGCCGGGACACCAAGGAGAATTTGATCCGTAATTTCGGGATGGCCCAGCCGGATGGCTATCGCAAGGCCCTTCGTTTCATGCGCCTTTGTGAAAAATTTAATCTGCCGATTTTGACCTTTATCGATACCGCCGGGGCTTATCCCGGGATCGAAGGGGAAGAACGTTCGGTCGCGGAAGCCATCGCCAAAAATCTTTTCGAGATGATGCGCCTGAAGGTGCCGGTAGTGGTCGCTGTCATTGGCGAAGGGGGCTCGGGGGGCGCGCTCGGAATTGGAGTTGGGGACCGCGTCCTCATGCTTGAGAACGCTTATTATAGTGTCATCTCTCCCGAAGGCTGCGCGGCGATTCTTTGGCGTGATCGCGGCAAGGCCGAACAGGCGGCGGCAGCCCTCAAAGGCACTGCCCGCGAACTTTTGGAATTGAAAATTATTGATGAGATTGTGAAAGAACCCCTGGGCGGAGCCCATCAGGACATCACTCAAGCGGCGGCAAATTTGAAAGAAGCCGTAAAAAGAAATTTTGCCGAACTAAGAGGGCTCAGCTTGCCGGCCCTTTTGGACGGACGTTACAAGAAATTCAGAGCCATGGGCGTCTGGGAAGAAGTCGCGTGAAACTGATTCTTTTGGGTTTAGCCCTGGCCCTGCTTATCCAGGTCCATGCCGCACCAACTTTTTTCATTGATCCGGGGCATGGCGCCGGCGATCCGGGTGCCCATGTTGGAAATTTGAACGAAGCCGACCTGGTCTTTAATATCGCGACCCAGGTTCAGGCCATGCTTGAAGCCCAAGGTCTGGATGCCGTTCTTAGCCGTGATCAATCCACGGCGCCCGCGCTGAGCGCGCGAGTCGCGGCCGCCAATGCATCGGGAGCACGGGCTTTCGTCAGCTTGCACGTCAATTTCAGCCCTTCCCCCACGGTTCATGGACCCAGGGTTTTTATCGCCCGACCCCTGGCTCCGCGAGCCAAGGATGATCCGAGCCCCTGGGACCAGGCCGCTGGAGCCCATTCGGATGCTGCTCGTAGCCTGGCCTCGGCCTTGGCGCGGAGCTTAAGTACCAGTGATCTGACGCGCGTGAACGTACAAACTTTAAATCTCGCCGTCCTCAAAGGTTTAAGTATTCCGGGTGTGATGGTTGAATTGGGTTTTTTGAGCCACGCAGAAAGCCGAGATCGTTTCAATGATCCCGAGTTCCTAAAAACCCTGGCGCGTCGCGTGGCCCAGGGAATGATCAATTGGGCCAACTCGAATCCAGACGCGTCGCCCTCCGACACGAGCGCGGGAGCCCACCCTTGAAGCGGCGCTGGATTCTCAGCATTGCCGCCCTGATTTTTGTCTGGGGAATTTGGCACTGGAGCCATCGCAACCGCGGTCCGTTGAAGCCAGCGGTGGAAGAATCCCCTCTTTATACGGGCAAAGAAGCGAAGTCTAAGGTCAGCATCAGCTTTCCAGATTCGGTGAAGCCGGGCTTCATTCAGCAAGACGCGGATATTTACCTCACTGCATCCAAGGGAGCCCAGGTCAAACAGCTGCTTCTCTTACTTTTCAGTGGTCCGCAGGGAACCGGAGCCTCTGCAGCCTTTCCACCCGGCTTTAAGTATCGGGAGGTTTTTGTAACGGAAGCTGGGCTGGCCGTCGTGGATCTGGATCCGGATAGTGTGAAAATGCTGCCGGGAGGGACGAGTTCAGAGTTTGTTTCACTTTATTGCCTGGTACGATCCATTTTGGACAACTTTAAAGACATCAAAAAGGTGCAGATTTTAGTGGGTGGTGAAAGTCGGGAAAGCCTGGCCGGGCACATCGATATTTCCGAGCCCTTAACGATCGCAGACTTCTAATGCGCGAACTCTCTCCAAAATACGATCCCAAGGAAGTCGAAGAGCGCTGGTATCAACTTTGGGAATCCAAAGGCTGGTTCAAGGCCGATCCTGGCTCAAGCAAGGAAGCCTTTTCTATCGTCATCCCGCCACCCAACGTCACAGGGTCCCTGCACATCGGTCACGCCCTGAACAATTCTCTGCAGGATCTTTTTTCGCGTTACAAGCGCATGCAGGGCTTTGACGTGCTCTGGGTCCCCGGATGCGACCACGCCGGAATCGCGACTCAAAATGTGGTTGAACGCGAACTCGCTAAAGAAGGCAAGACCCGCGACGATCTGGGGCGCGAAGCCTTTTTGGAACGCGTCTGGAAATGGAAGAAAGAGTCCGGATCCACGATCATGCGTCAATTGCGGCGTCTGGGAGCAAGCTGCGACTGGACCTATGAACGCTTCACCATGGACGAAGGCCTTTCTCAAGCGGTCCAAGAAGTTTTCATCCGTCTCTACGACAAAGGACTCATCTACCAGGGCGACTACATTATTAACTGGTGCCCACGCTGCGGCACCGCTCTCTCCGATATTGAGGCTCCCCATCGTGAGACCGAGGGCAAACTCTACCATTTGCGTTATCCTATCGTCGGAAAGGTGGGCGAATTTGTCGTTGTCGCGACCACCCGGCCTGAGACCATCATGGGTGACGTCGCAGTTTGCGTAAATCCCAAGGACCCCCGCTTTACGGCTCTCAAAGGTGCAAAACTTGAGTTGCCCATCCTCAAGCGAGAAATTCCCCTGATTGAGGATAGCTATGTTGACATGACTTTCGGAACCGGGGCCCTGAAAATCACGCCCGCCCATGATGCCAATGACTTCGAGATCGGCAATCGTTTTGGCTTTGAACGCATCAAGATCATGGACGTCAAAGGCGTGATGAACGAGAAGGCCGGTCCCTATCAGGGCCTTGATCGATTTGCGGCCCGCAAAAAAATTGTCGAAGATCTGAAAGCCCAGGGGCTTCTTGAAAAGGTTGAAGACTATAAGCATGCTGTGGCGCGCTGCTATCGCTGCGATACGGTGGTTGAGAGTTATCTTTCCTTACAGTGGTTTGTCAACATGACGCCGATGGCAGAAAAGGCGCTGACCGCACTGGATCGCGGGGAAACGTTCTTCCAGCCAGAAAATTGGAAAAAGGTTTATTCGGACTGGCTCTTGAACATTCGCCCCTGGTGCATCAGCCGCCAGATTTGGTGGGGACACCGCATTCCAGTTTATTACAATGCTGACAAGAGCAAGAAGTGTGCGGCCCGTTCCCTGGCCGAGGCAGCGCAGAAATTAGGATTAAAAGAAAACGAAGTGATTCAAGATCAGGATGTTTTGGACACCTGGTTTAGCTCCAGTCTCTGGCCCTTCAGCACCCTGGGCTGGCCGGACGCGACCAGGGAGTTGGGGCGTTATTATCCGACCACCTTGCTCGTCACCTCCTGGGACATCCTGTTTTTCTGGGTTTCCCGGATGAGTATGTTTGGCGTGGAAGTAATGGGCCAAGTTCCCTTTAAGGAAGTTCTGATCAATTCATTGGTGGCGGATGAGCACGGCCAGAAAATGAGCAAGAGTAAGGGCAATGTCATCGATCCCCTGACTAAGATTGATACCATTGGCGCCGATGCCCTTCGTTTTGCACTCCTTTCCATTGAAAGTCAGACCCGTTATATCTCCCTCAGTGAAGAACGCCTCGACGCGGGTCGTAACTTCATGAATAAGATTTGGAATGCGGCTCGCTTCATGCTCATGAATCTGGAAGGAATGCCGGTGGAGACCTTAAAGCGTCCTCCGGTTTCGGAACTGGATCTTGTGGATCGCTGGATTTTGGGACGCCTCGATGGAGTGACCACGCAGGTAACTCAGTACCTTGAAAAAGGCAGGGATGTAAACCACGCCGTCAATCTGCTCTACGATTTTTTCTGGAAAGATCTTTGCGATTGGTACATTGAAGCCGCAAAAGTGCGGCTTCAGGGAGAAGGGACAGCGAAGTTAGTCGCTCAGCGCACCCTGGCCTATACCCTGGAACGCTGTCTTCGATTGCTGCATCCTTTCTGTCCATTTATTAGCGAAGAGATCTGGCAACTCCTACCCAAGGAGGGCGAGACGATCATGCGTGCGAGCTGGCCTAAGGTCGAGCTTGCCCCCGATGAGGCCGCCGAGTCGGATTTCAAGATTCTTTCGCAGATCATTTATGCGGTCCGCAATATCCGTGGCGAGATGAAGGTGGACGCAAAGAAGCAGGTAACGGCCATTCTTCTGGCTCCCGACGAGGCGACCCGAGCGCTGCTTTTACAACAGCAAGAGGTCCTGCAATCCTTGGGGCAGATGAAAGTGGCCAGCATCAGTTTAAATGCCGAGAAGCCAAGGGGTGCCGTGGCGGCGGTGGCGGGATCGGTTCAGGTATTTCTACCTTTGGAAGGGCTCCTGGACCTGGACCTTGAACGCAAACGTTTGGAAAAAGAAGTGGGGCGCTTTCAGGGACTGATCGAAAGCATTAAAAAGAAACTTGAGAATGAAGCCTTTGTCGGTAAAGCACCCGCAGCCGTTGTGGACGCCGAACGGAAGAAGATCTCTGAATATCAATCCAGCATCGAAAAGCTTGGGAAGAATTTGAAAGAACTGGCCTCGTGAGGCAGCCGAGTCACTGCCGATGACGCAACGCCAGATCGAATTCAGTTCCGGCGGATGCCTCTTGCGGGGAATTTACCATGAAGTGACAGCGGGACCCGCGATCCTTTGCTTACATGGTTTGACTCTTTCACATGATATGTTTGCCGATTTGGGCCTGATGGCCGAGCGGGCCGGTATTTCGCTACTTCGATTTCATATGCGCGGACACCACGATTCAGGTGGAGAACTTAAAACCCAAGGTTTTTTGGACGAGGTTGCGGACGCCTTGGCGGGAATGGAATTTCTTAAACAGCAATCCGGGATAGATTCCGATCGGCTGGGGCTTCTGGGCTTTTCGCTTGGGGGCGCCGTCGCCGCGGTCGCCACTAAAAAAGTTAGCTTGAAAGCGCTCGCGACTTGGGGCTCCCTTTTCGACACGCAGCGCTGGAAAGATGCGCGTTTCGAGCAGTATCGGACTCCCCAGGCCGGCCCGGTGAAAATCTGGGACGACATTGAGGTATCCTCAAGGCTTTTCAGCGAAGCCATTGCCTGCAATCCCTATCAAGATGCCCTGGATTTTGCGGGGCCGATGTTTCTGGCCCATGGGGGACGTGATCGCAATCATCCTCAAAATAAAAGTATCGAATTGGTCGCGGATCGTAAAGCCTTAGGTAAAATTGCGGAAGGCTTTTTTCCTGAACGCAGCGGGCATAAATTTCAAGTCCCCGAAGATTGGAAACTTTTAAACGAGAAAACTTTTGATTTTTTTAAAGCGAACCTGTGAAGATTCCAACGTTTGAGAAATTAGTCCGTGCGGCGCTGGCCGAGGACGCGCCCAAGGGCGATCTCACCAGCCGTTGGACCGTGCCTGGCGCAGCACAGGCCCAGGCACGCTTGATTGCCCGTCAGCCCGGGGTGGCGGCAGGGCTTCCTCTTTTCGCCCGCTGCTTCTCTCTGGTCGATTCTCGCTGCAAGACCCGCCTCAACATTCAAGATGGAGTTAAATTCAAGGCGGATGCGATCCTGGCCGAAGTCCAGGGTCCTGCCAGGGCCCTCTTATTGGCGGAACGGGTGGCTCTCAATTTTTTGCAACGTCTTAGTGGAATTGCGAGCTTAACGGCCAACTATGTTGAGGAACTGGGATCGAGTCAGACCAAAATACTGGATACCCGCATTCACGTTTTCCCCAATAAACAAGGCGTTTTCATTCCATTGACGCTTAAAGGCATCAAAGCCCTGGACCTGCCAACGCTCATAGGCCTCTTCGCAGGAGCTCAAAATCTTTGCAAGCAACTCCTCGCGATCCCAGTCCCGCCCCGTCTCTATTTTCAAGGAACTCGCCTTATCCCGTAAATCATCCGGAAAATCATTCAGCGTTTGATTCACATTCAAACCCAGTCCCACAATCAAGTTCCCGCTATTTTCTTCGATCAGCATGCCGGCAATTTTCTTTGAACCGATCCAGATGTCATTCGGCCATTTTAATTTTCCCATCCCGATCGCCTGCTGCGAGGCGAGTCCAAGGACGGCACTCAACTGCGATCGAATTCCTATCCTGGGTCTCAAAAGAAATGAAAAGAGAAGATTTTTGGCCGCCCCACTCTTCCAATCCCTTCCCCATCGTCCCCGACCTGCACTTTGTAAATCCGCAAGCGCCAGAGTCCCCTCGGAAGCACCCTCGGAAGAAAATCTCAGGAGCTGCGTATTGGTGGAATCGGTTTCCGCAAAATAATGTAAGGGACGGCCGAGGACACGCGTCTTCAGATGGGCCGAAAATCTTTTTTCATCAAAGGAACTCAAGGGACAAATCCAATGCCGGGGCGCTATGGGTCAAAGCACCGACCGAAATGCGATCCACCCCAAGCCGAGCCAGACGCCGAAGATCCTTGAGACGCACTCCTCCCGATATCTCACTTTCACAGCGCGGGCGAGCCGCACGAACCAGCGCTACTGCTTTCTTCAAAAGAGAATTCGACATATTATCCAAAAGCACAATATCGGGGCTCG
>Ga0206800_1049_pt1 | contig 22852 bp, 19 predicted proteins | sample Alteio_BWOrgCont_64_FD_152898 | JGI IMG/M metagenome (GOLD analysis project Ga0206800, IMG submission 152898) | Enriched cells from forest soil in Barre Woods Harvard Forest LTER site, Petersham, Massachusetts, United States -... | ecosystem: Environmental > Terrestrial > Soil > Temperate forest >... | reverse complement strand
CAGCAGCGCGTACCCTACCCAAATACCTACTTACGATTCGGCTGCTACTGTTTTTGGCTTATCCAGCCCTATCACCACTAAAAAGGGGGCGGATACTATCAATTTCAGTACAGTAGCGGGTACTAACCCCGGCGGTACAGGTTTTATCGGCGGCAAGGTAGCGGCTTGTTATTGCAAAAAAGCAGGGCCCGGCTCCGCTATTGTAGGCCTGAAAATTGTTCTGATGAATGCGGCGGGCAAACCCGTAGCCTATACTTATACCGATAAAAACGGCAATTTCGGTTTCAAAAACCTTGCAGTTGGCAACTATGCGGTATATGCCGACCGCCCTATGGTGGACAATACCAAAGCGCCTGAAATAGCTCTTACCGCTGCTAAAAATATACAGCAAAACCTGAACTTTAGCTTAACGCCTACCCAATTGGAATTATTATCGCCATCTGCTATAGAAGGTATAACGACCGATAAAAACAATATTAGCGTTTACCCAAACCCATTTGAAGGTATTACACATTTGAATTACCACCTCGCTACCGATGGAAATGTGGACATCCGGTTATTCGATGTATCAGGCAAAGAAATTAGTGTCATCGCATCAGGCGCCCAAAATAGCGGGGATTATTCTTATACGATAAACAAGCTAACTACAGGCGTTTATTTTATACGGTATATTATTGGCAATGAATCAGCTACATTTAAAATAGTGAATGTGGAATAGCCACCTGTACCTGTCGCCGTCATTGCGGAATTTTTTGGCCGTTGAAAATTTGATAAGAAACTGTAACTTGATTGCCAAAAAATATCCGCAATCCCCTCAAAAATGTACGTCATTGCGGGCTTGGCCCACAATCTACCCCTGCATCAACATCTCGCACCACTTTAAATCCAATGCCGTATCTACATCGGCGGAGCGGAGGGATGGCATTAAATAGCCTGCGGTTTCATTGGTGAAGAAAGTGTTTTCCTTTAAGAATTTACCGGTTTCCGCCACATATACCGCGCCATTGAGGGCGTAGGTGGCCGGTAAATCTTGTCTACGCGTGGCTGTGGTTTCGAGGACTTTGTGCATGATACCTTTATTATCCAAAGTAACCATCCAATAGGGGCTTTTATCCGGTTCGCAGATACTTACACAAAACGGATGGCCTTCATTCACACATTTTTCGATACACCCGTCAATATCTTCCGCAATCCTAAGTGGGGAAGTAGGTTGAAGCAGTACAATATAGTCATACTTTTCGGGCAGGGTATTTATGGCATGGCGCACAGGGTCCACGCCGGGGGTATCGTCCTGTGCAAGTTCTTTTGGCCTGATAAATGGCGCTTCGCAACCATATTCTTTGGCCACTTTTATAATCTCCGAATCTTCTGAAGAAAGAATAAGCCGGTCAATATACTTCGATTTTTTAGCCGCATCAATCGTCCAGGCAATAAGCGGCTTACCTGCTAAGGGCGTAATGTTTTTGTGAGGGATGCCTTTAGAGCCGCCACGTGCCGGAATGAGGGCAAGTATGGTTTTTCCGTGAATCATTGAGGTTTATCTATCAAACTATGAAAAGGATAACAACACGGCATATTCATTACAAAAATGTAATTCTAATTGTACCTTTTACAATTTCCTTAACCTTACTTTCCGGCACTTCGGTAAACCGTGCTATTTCAGTAACGGAAAAGGCGGTATTTTTAATTAGGTTCATTATGATAGTTTCAGTCGCTTCTTGTACGCCTGCTTCCTTGGCTAATAGAAGCTCGTCTTTTTGGCCCCGAATTAGCATTAAATCATAAGGTAAATCTATATATTCTGTTTTTTTAGCCATTTAAACACCCCTCCTGATTTTTTTAGCAAGTTTCTCCACTTTACTTACGGGAACATCAGCGCCTTTTGCTATTTCAGAGATAGTAAGGTTGGTGTTTTGAAGAAAATTAATTATAATGGAATCAACCCCTTCTTTCTTACCTTCTTCCTTTCCTTCACCCTTTCCTTCGTTTTTACCCTGTATGAACCGGATATCTGTTTTTAAATCATACGTGAACGACATATCTTCTATTTTTTTAGTTATTAATTCCTGCAAATTACGCAATTTTGACAATACTTCAAGGTGTATAACACTTTTCCGCTTCCGGTTGGTTTCAATTTTTAGTGATTTTATTTGGCCCAGGATTTTTTCTGCCACCGTTTCGGGCTTGTCTTTACCGAAATTGGCCAGGATACCAAGTATTATTTCTTCCGGCTTATCGGAGTCAATAAACAGTTTATAATCAATGTCGTGTAAATTAATAAGCGTAAAGCTAAAATCTATATTGTGTTCTTTTAGCTTGTATTCCATTTTTGGCTGCTTGTCCCCGATAAAAATGACGTATTGCAATACCGGCAGTTTGAAGCGCCTTCTCAGGATGCCGAAATATTCGAGCATCCGTGTTATCATTTCAGGCTCGTCTTCGGTCTGGATTTCAATTTGCAGGATAGAACCCGGCCCGCCGCCGGAAGCAATCAGTCTTTTTAGGAAATCAGGTTCGCGTTCAATCGTAATTTGAAGAACGGGGTTAATATCCTCCATTTGCTCGGGGTGAATATGAAGCACTTTCTCCGCCAGGGGAATGATAATCCCATCGAGGTTTTCTTTGAATATTTTATCGTAATCCTGCGCCATATACTTTTTTTAAGCCCTTTTCTAAAGGGGAGGGTTGGGTGAGGTTACCCAAATATCCCCTGAAATTCGTCATTGGCGCGGTCATAATCATTTTTCTGGCCAATATCCAGCCAATATTCCCTTATAGGAAATACAATTGTATGCTTATCGCTTTGGGTTAGTTGGGCGAAAAGCGTAGGCATATCGAGGTATTCGTTTTCAGGGACAAAATCAAGCGCTTCCGGTTCCAGGATATAGATGCCGGCGTTTATGAAAAAATACTGTACGGGTTTTTCTACAATATTTATAAACTTGTGTCCATCAATACTCACCACGCCGTAAGGCACCTGGTAATCGTACTGGCGGACGCACATGGTGGCGATAGCGCCATTCTCTTTGTGGAAATCAAGTAATTGCTGAAAGTTTACCTTCGTAAGCAAATCGGCATTCATCACGAAAAAAGAAGATTTCGGCCTTTCAGGCAATAAACCCAAAGCGCCTGCCGTCCCCATTTTTTTGTCTTCATGCACATATTTTATGCCTACGCCAAATTGGCTGCCATTGCCAAAATGCTCCTCTATCAGGTCAGATTTATAATTGACCGACAAATAAAAATTCCGGAACCCATATTCAGAAAAATTATCAATAATAGTTTCCAAAATCGGTTTGCTGCCTACTTTTAATAGCGGTTTCGGGAAATCTTCCGTCAGCGGGCGCAGCCTGGTACCGAGCCCGCCGGCTATGAGTACCACATCATTAGGCTTCGTTGGAATCTGGACAAGTTCTTCAAGCACTTCCAGTTTTACTATCCGCCCCTGCTCATCAAGTACAGGAATATGCTGAATACTTAGGGAAGTCATTTTCTGGAGTATGGCTTCTTTGGTTTCGTGGATGCTTACCGAGCGCGGGTGGGGGTTCATTATCAGCCTGGCGGGCTTGTCTAAGGCATATCCTTTCAGTATGCCGCGCCGCAAATCGCCGTCGGTAATCATGCCCAATAGCTTGTAATCCTCATCCACCACAATGGCTATTTGAAGGCCTACTTTATCTAATGCGCTAATAGCATCTAAGATAGTGGCTTCGGGGCCGATGACAGTTTCTTTCCAGTTCTTCATATCAAATTATCAATTCTTACCGATTTAATCAACCCATAACTCATAACCCATAACCCAAAACTATCCTATCATTTCCTCCACTTCGTAGTCCTTCGCGGCTGTTTTCCCTAAATATTCCCAATAATATATTGGCATAGTGCCGCTGCCCGGGCGCATAAAGCCAAGGTTTTCTTCGGTAAAGATTTCACCTTTTTTAATGGGTTTACTTGCTACCAGGCTTTTACGGGCTATTACTATATTTTTTTGTTCGGAGGGGGTAATTACTTTAATTGGGTTGCCCAATGCTTTTTCCGCATCGCGGATGCCCCTGACCATTGCTTTAAGTTCGTGTGGCTCAATGGAAGCGGTATGGTCGGGGCCAGGCATATTTTTATCCAGGGTAAAATGCTTTTCAATAACCGTAGCGCCAAGTGCGGCGGCGGCTATCGGCACCGTAATGCCTGCTGTATGGTCGGAATAGCCAACCTGTAAACCAAACGCATGGTGCATTGTCTGCATCACGCTAAGGTTCACATCTTCAAGGGGGCAAGGGTATTCGGTGGTGCAGTGCAGCAGGGTCAATTTCTCCTTCAGTATTTTTTGCCCTTCCGGGGAAGAATAAGCCTCTTTAAACGCTGCCACCGACGGGTTTTTACCGCCAAGGTAGCCATAAGCAAATATACCCAGCGCCTGCTCTACATCCGCCAAAGTAGAAATACCTGTCGATAGCACAACCGGCAAACCAGTCCGCGCCGCCTTTAAAATCAGCGGGCCATTCATTACCTCGCCGGAAGAAATTTTTAGCATGGGCACGCCTAAATTTTTTAGCACATCCACGCTGGGCAAATCAAACGGGGTGGAGAGGAAAGTTATCCCTTTTTCTTTGCAATAATCTGCCAGCTTTTTAAAGGTTTCGGCGCTGAACTCCAGTTTTTTTACCATATCGTACTGGGTTTCTTCCGCATCGGTAGTGCTAATCTGGTAATTGGCCTTTACCGCCTTCCGGCTAATCGTAATATCCGTATTAAAGGTCTGAAATTTCACGGCATCCGCACCGGCTTCCGCCGCTACGTCTATTAGTTTTTTAGCCAGTTCAAAAGAACCATTGTGGTTTACGCCTGCTTCGGCAATTATGTAAATCATCGTTGTTAAGTTATTGGGTTATTAAGTTATTAAGTTATTGGGTTAGATTGCGGGTCAGGCCCGCAATGACGGCATTTTATATATTTGGGAGGGGGAATCGAGCGCCGTAGGCGCTCGATTCCCCCTCCCCCCAACGAAAGCACGTCATTGCGGGCTTGACCCGCAATCTTTAAATTAGCGTCATTGCGGGCCTGACCCCTGTCTGCCCGACAGGCAGGCGCAATCTCTATACTTCCTTCGTTCATTTTCTTCTTTCCTTAATAACTTAATAACCAAGTAACTCAATAACCCTTCCCTGCCAAATTGGGGCTGCTCGGTATATTAATTAAACGCGTTTCAATATCTTCGGCTACCGATAAATCCATTCTTGGGCTGTCTTTATACATGGGTAGTTTTTGCATCAGCAGCCAGGCGGGGCGGGTCATGATGCCGGCATCGTTGGTGGCGGCCAGGACGTTGTCGCGCTCGAGGGCGTTTTCTTTTGAGAGCATAATGAGGTTTAGCCAGAAATTACTTTTTCCAAAAGGCGGTTCATCGTAGAACGCTATGCCTTCTATACCGGCAAACGCTTTTTTATAATTATCCGCCACCTGTTTTTTCTTTTTTAGCAGTTCGGGCAGGGTTTCCATCTGGGCGCAGCCGAGCGCCGCATTCAGGTTGGGCATACGGTAATTATACCCTATCATATCATGGTAAAATTCCCATTTGTGCGGCCTCTTGGCGGTGGTGGTGATGTGTTTTGCCAGTTTGCCAAGTTCCTCATCATTAGTAATAATGGCCCCGCCGCCGCCGGTGGTAATCGTTTTATTGCCGTTGAAACTCAGGGAAGAAATAAGGCCGTGGTTGCCGGTATGCACCCCTTTATAGTAGGAACCGATTGACTCTGCCGCATCCTCGATAAGTTTAATTTTATATTCGTTGCAAATTTCAAGTATGGGGTCAAGGTCCACCGGGTGGCCGAATGTGTGCATCACGATGAGTGATTTAATGCGCCTGCCCGTGATTTTATTATAACATTCGCCGTTTTTAATTTCCGCAATGGCTTTTAAATGTTCTTTCAGTTTTGCCGGGTCCACGCCCAGTGTACGCATTTCGCTATCAACCAAATGCGGCACAGCGCCGCAGTAGGCAATAGCATTGGCCGTAGCCACAAAAGTAAGGGCGGGGCAAAGCACCTCATCGCCGCTCTCCACCCCCGCCAAAATAAGGCAGATATGCAGGGCCGCCGTGCCATTGGCCACCGCAATAGCCCGCCTGGTGCCTGTAAAGGCAGCCAGCATTTCCTCAAAAGTATCGACATACTTGCCCACCGACGATACCCACGCCGTAGCCACACAGTCCTGCACATATTTCATCTCGTTTCCGGAGAAAGTGGGTTCATGGAGGGGGTAAAATTCCTTTTCTTTTGGCAATACTGTTCGTAAAGCAGCCACTATATTATTTGAAAATTCGCTCATTATATATTGTATATTGATGATTTATAACCTTCAATGTTTTTTCTATCTTTACACCATTCTATGGTTTCAATCAAACCGCGTTTAAAGCCTTCTTTGCCACCGTATTCTGGTTTCCATCCAAGTAAACGTGCCGCCTTGGAATTATCCGCCCACAACCGTTCTACTTCGCTTTTATCGGGCCGTATGCGAATATCATCCGTTTCAATTTCAAGTGTAACCCCCATTATTTCAGCGATTAATTCGACCGTTTCTCCGATTGATATTTCGTAATTGCTTCCGATATTAATTACCTCGCCAATGGATTTTTCAGAATTCGCCACAGCTAAAAATCCTTTTATTGAATCTTTTATATAATTAAAATCCCTCGTTGGGTGCAGAGAGCCTAATTTTATTTTAAAATTACCGTCAAGGATTTGGGTTATAATGGTAGGGATTACAGCGCGGGCAGATTGTCTCGGCCCATAAGTATTAAATGGGCGAATAATAGAAACCGGAGTATTAAAGGAGGTATAAAAAGACATAGCAATTTGGTCAGCGCCAATTTTTGATGCTGAATAAGGGGATTGCCCCTGTAAAGGATGTTCTTCGTTAATAGGCACATACTTTGCCGTGCCATATACTTCGCTGGTAGATGTATTGACTACTTTATTAACTCCAAGTTCCCGTGCAGCCTGTACAATGTTCAGTGTACCTTTTATATTAGTATCAACATAACTGTCTGGGCTGTGATATGAATAAGGGATAGTTATTAATGCCGCAAGGTGGTAAACAACATCGCAGCCTTTCATAGCAGCCTTTACGCCATGTGGGTCGCGCACATCGCCAGCAAAAACTTCCAGTTCTTTTAAAATTTCTTTATTGGAATGGTCAAGCCATCCCCATGAATTGAAGGAATTGTACATTACAAATGCTTTAACATTGTACCCTTGCCGTACAAGTTCTTCTGTAAGATGAGAACCAATAAACCCATCTGCGCCTGTTACTAATACTTTTTTTGCCATGTTTTTAACAAGTGTGCAATTTAAGACTATTTTACAAAATAGCCTTACTTGATTTAAAACCATTATTGTTAAGAAACTACTAATCAATATTTTTATTGTCCCGTGTTTTTTTATTTTCAGTATTATGCCTATTTTTGATGGTTTGTTAACTTTTTTATAAATTTTAGCTAATATTGAAACCATACTAAGGAAAAGAATGAAAAAATTATTTCCAACCCTGCTTATTATTATTTTTTTAATTCCGGCAATTCATACAAGTTGCCAGGTTGTTACAAATGATGTAAAAGTCGATTCATTATTTAAAATCAATGACAATTGTAATTTAGGGGATTTTATTCCCTCCCATGACGATTGCGGTATCCGAATGTGCAACATAGGCGATTTGGATGGCGACGGCATTGACGATTTGGCAGTTGGGGCAGATGAGGATGCAGATGGCGGCGGCTCATTTTCCGGCGCGGTTTATATTATTTTCATGAATAAAAACGGGACTGCAAAGAGCTATCAAAAAATTAGTTCTACGCAAGGGAACCTGGGAATTTCACTGACAAGCGGTTATCGTTTTGGCTCTTCCGTATGCGTAGTTGGCGATATTGACGGTGATGGTATTCAAGACCTTGCGGTTGGCTGCTGTGGCGCCAATGGTTTTGAAGGCTCGGTTATTATCTTATTTATGAACAAAAATGGAACGGTAAAGAAAACGCATACTATAGATGGTTCGGGTGACCTTTCGGGTTTATTAAATAGTGGGGATGTACTTGGAGTGGATGTTAACGGTATCGGCGACCTGAATGGGGACGGGGTACCGGATTTAATTGCGGGAGCTGACCATGCCAATACAGGAAGTACAACAAATACTGGAGAGGTATTTGTCCTTTTTCTAAATTCCAATGGAACTGTAAAATCTCACCAGTTAATAACCAATTCATCAGCGAATATGCCATCAGTATTAAGTTCTAATGAAGATTTTGGCAATTCTGTAAAAAACATAGGGGATATAGACGGAGATGGGATAAATGATATTAGTGTTGGGGCTTATGGCGATGACGGGAATACCGGGGCGGTTTTTATATTAAGGATGAATAAAAATGGAACTGTAAAACGATATAGCAAAATATCAAACCAATCACCCGCATTCCTAAACGAACTTCAAGCGAATAATGGATTTGGAGAAACTACCGAAAGGGTTATGGATTTGAACGGAGATGGGATTAAAGACCTTATAGTTGGAAGCAGTAATGATGGGGGTTCTGGGCGGGGAGCGTTATATATATTTTATCTTGATACAGGGGCTAATCCAATATCATTTCAAAAATTAAATTCAACAACTCAAACTATAATTAATGATAGTATTACTAATGGAGAAGAATTTGGCGTTAGCGTTGCTGATATTAATTCATCAAATACTAATTTTCTAACTTTGGCAGTTGGTATTCCTGGCGACCCAGCAGGCGGAACCGCTGGCGGTATAATGATATTCACTGTAACTCCCAAACCTCCCCCTCCTCCCCCACCTACTACCAACATAGTAGCCCTTGATTCTATTGGGCTGACAACCGATACTTTGTGTGTGGACCTTTCGCCGGTATATGTTAGGATTAAAAACCTGGCAGATAGTACTATTGATACGTTTCCATTAATTATTATTCTAAGTGGCGATACGCAAGTTACGTTCAACGAAACAGTTTACCAGTCTATTGCATCCGGGCAAACCTATCTTTATAACCTTGTAAGCGCCCTGCCTAATTTAAAGAATAAAACAATAAACAAGATTACTATAGTTATCAATGTACCAGGCAATACAAAAAGCAAGGACGACACCATTCAGGCTAAAATACAATATATTCCATTATCAGTAGGTTTTTCAGCGCCTGATGTTTGTATCGGCGACTCAACTAAATTTAAAAATTTGTCAAAAGGGCCTATAAACCATTATATATGGAGTTTTGGCGACGGCGATTCCTCAACCCTGGTCAATCCGGCACATTTATTTTCCAGAACAGGCTCGCACCAGGTAATCCTATCAATTTCAGGTACCTGCGGCCGGGGCATATTTATTGTTCAATCAGTCAATGTGGACACATTACCAAGCGCTGCCTTCACAATAAAAGGTGCTTGTACCGCTGATACGGTTTATTTTAAAGATACGGCTGCCAATAAGTCCCAGCCTTCGCTAACCTATAAATGGTATTTCGGCGATGGCGATACTTCTAATGCAGTAGCGCCCATACATTTTTACGCTTTTCCGGGCATTTATACCGTCAGTCTCAAAGTAAAAAGTAAGGTAGGCTGCAGCGATTCTGTAGCGCATATAGATACTATATATGCCCTGCCTGTTGCCCAATTTATAAGTTTAAATGATTCTACATTACAAGCCAGCAACGGCAGCAGGTACCAATGGTACAAAAACGGTTCTCAAATTGCTGGGGCTATAAATAGCGCTTTAATTATTGATACCGGGGGCAAATATGAGGTGGAGATAACCAATGGCAAAGGGTGTTCCTCCTTTTCACCCGCCCAGGAATTGAGAGGGCCGTCGCCTACCTTATATATACCTAATGCCTTTACACCCGGCAAAAAAGGACTGAATGATACGTTCAGGGCCAAAGGCGCCAGTGTGGACAATTTCCTTATGCAAATATATAACCGCTGGGGCGAGATGGTTTTTCAATCGGATGATATGAATAAAGGCTGGGACGGCACCTATCAGGGCGTGAATGCACCGGTAGGTTATTATTTCTATATGGTGCAGTACTGGGGCTACGAAACAAAGGTGATGGTGCAAAACGGGCTGTTTTGGCTTATTCGGTAAGGCAGGTTATGGGTTATGAGTTATGGGTTATGAATTAGAAAAACTTTGCGCCTTTGTGCCTTAGTGGCAAAAAACCTTTGAAGCTAAATGAGAAAATTCGCGGAACCTGAATGGGGATATACTGTTGGCATATTCGATAAAATATCAGCCAAAAAGAAATATGCCGTAAAAGCAAGGCTTGAATACTTCAATACCCGCGTAGAATGTTCTTCGTCCGGCGCATGGTTTAAAACATATTATATAGAATGGCTGAAGTTTATAAAGCTGGCCGCCAACTTGTTTTATTTTCAAGTCTTTAAGCCCATAAAACCAGGCAGTGATATAGAATTTGTTTTCCTGATTTCGAACAACAATACCTATATTCAACACATGAAAGGCATTATAAATCATTACATTGCCGAAAACAGGAAAATAATAATACTGTGCCCGGCCAACCAGTTCGGCCTATTGCAAACCAAACTTGATAAAAGCTATATACCCTACCTGCGAAGGTTTGAGCAAATAAGCGCCGGGGGGAATTTTATTGTTAAATTATCCGGGTGGTTTTATTCTTTTTTTGCCGGGATTTTTGATAGTTTTTGGTTTTGGGGGCAAGACGTTAAAAGCCCGTTTTATTTCAGCAGTTCGTTTGCCAAATATGGTTTTATACATCATTACTTAGACAGGCAATACAATAAGGTTTTTAAGGTAAAAAGAAAACTGGTAGCGGCTGACGACCATTGGTTTTGGGAATCAATGGTTTTTTATGCGGCCAGGGAAACGGGTACGGCGAGTTATTTATTGGAGCATGGCATAGTAGGCGACTACCAATACCCCATGTTCGCCAAAAAATTTCTTGCCTGGGGGCAATTTGACGCTGATAAGATGCTAAAGGAATTTGAGGCGCCGCCGGGGGAAGTAGAAAAAACAGGTTCGCCGTTTTTTGACCTTGTTTACCTAAAATATAAGGATGGGCCTGATAATGGGCAGCTTGACAAGCCGTACATCACTTTCCTGACCCAGTATTATTTTGATTCGCCCAATGTAAAACCAGAGCATTTCCGCCAGGTGATAGAAAGGTTTTACGCCCTGCAACCCATCGCTGAAAAACATAACCGGAAATTAGTATTAAAACTGCACCCGCTTGATAAACCAAGCCACTATTTTGACAAGGGCGATAAGGTGATACTTACACGCGAGCCGCTGATAGATGTATTAGAACAATCGTGCGTGGCGCTGACGTTTGATTCCACCTCAATTTTTGAAGCGGTGTTGCTAAAGGTTCCTATTTTGCAATCACACCTTAAAGAAAAAACCCGTTTTGCTGATTTTACTGGTTCTGGCCTTACCTTGAATATCCAATCTCTTGAAGAACAGAATGAGATTATTGATAAGCTTCTTGGCTCACGGACACAGTTTGAGGAAAGGATAATTCAACAGAACAGAGCGCTGGATAATTATTTCTTTGGGCTGGGCCATTCAATTCAAACTATGGCGGAAGTTATAGATAAAAGTTAATTGAAAATTAGTGTGTTTTTTAAAATCAAAACCTGATTAATAAATTTTGGTTTAAATTTGTATAATTAAATTAGCAAAATATGCCCCAGCAAGATATAAAGAAACATTTTGAAGAGCATGGGTGGGTTCTTATTAAGGGCCTTTTCAGCAAAGAAGAGGTAATGCAATGGCGCAAAGACCTTAGAAGAACAATTGATGAAGGCTTCAAAGGTGATATTTTATCGAATCCCTATTTACACCCGGTTATATATGATGACCGTATTGTAAAAGTATTGAGGGAAGTTTTAGGCGATACCCCGGTATATTTTGGAGATGGGGGATATTTATGGAACAATAATCAATGGGGCCTTCATAAAGACGTCCCAGACCGTGAAGACCCAAAAGCGCCCGACTGGCAAAGCCCATATACAGTATTAAGAACAGGAATATATCTTCAGGATACTTCACATAGTTCAGGTGGTTTGTTGCTACGGGATAAATCGCATAATACTATTTCTATTAATGAAGGCAGGTCATTCAATGTACCTTTAGAGGTAGGAGATTATGTAATCTGGAATTTAAGGACAACACATTCCGGCCATGCAAAACTTTTCCGGATATTTTCGGGATTTATGATTAACCCCAAATATTACAGGCTAATACCGAATTTCTTATTCGTGCCTGATAAAACTGAAAGGGCTGCCATGTTTATAACTTACGGCAAACAAGACAAGCACCTGGAAAGGTATTTAAAATATCTTGTAAGCAGGACTACCGGAGTTCAGTATTTGCAAAATTCCATCTACGACCCGAAAGTGCTTGCAGAGGCTGAAAAACATGGACTGAAAGTGATAAATATGCGGACGGAAGAAGTGATGAAGCTGAAACCGGAAAACCTGAATATGCACCACAAGGATATACCGTATTGAGGGAATTATTATTCGGTATCCCTCATAGAGTCCCTTTTTTGGTCGCGTTCTTTGATGCTTTCGCGTTTATCAAATGTTTTCTTGCCTTTCACAAGGGCTATTTCCATTTTGGCATAGCCTGTGCCGCTGAAAAATACTTTTATAGGCGCTATGGTCAGGCCGCGTTCTTTTACTTTTATATGCCATTTTTTTAGTTCCCTTTTAGTGAGCAGGAGTTTTCGCTCGCGTTTGGGTTCGTGGTTATATATATTTCCACGCTCGTATTCGGCAATGTGCATATTCCTGATAAAAAGCTCATCGCCCAAAAATGAACAATAGGCTTCGCTGATGTTCGCTTTTCCCTGGCGCAGCGATTTTATTTCGGTGCCGGTAAGCTGCATCCCTGCCTGAAAAGTATCTATAATTTCAAACTGGTAACCGGCTTTGCGGTTTATTATTTCTTTAGTCAATTGGGTTATTGGGTTATTGGGTTATTAGGTTATTGAGTTATTAAGTTATTGAGTTATTGAGTTATTGGGTTATTGGGTTATTAAGGTTTGGCAGGGGCTTAAAATTTTAAGCCCCTACGGAGCTATTGGTTAATAACTCATTAACTATTCTATCAATTTTGCTTTTAAGCAGTATTTTTTGGCCTTGTTCGCCCCTGGCGATGAGCCTTTGCCCGCAATGGGCTTCAAAAGTGCATATAATTTCATTCTTTTGGATGCTTTTAAGGGTTGCGGTAATCTTTATTTGGCTATTAACAAGGGCCGGGGCTATATGTTCGATATGCAAAAAAGTGCCGATACCCTCCTCGCCAATTTCTTTCATGTCCAGCACAAAAAGCCTGCAAGCCCACTCTACATCCCTGCCAAGTGCAAATGTGGAATAGAGGGGGTGGACTTCCCCGGCTTCAAACGCGGCGGTATCTGCGGGCAATACGGTTTTAGTATATTCCTTTTTATCGCCGGGCCTGAATATTAATTTCACGTTACAAAAATAGGAATTAGTATCCGGTGTTGGGGATGGAGATTTTTATTAAATTGCCAAATATTTAATAATAAAGCTACAATTTATAAATAAATAACATTCTATGGGCCGCCATCATCGAAAAAAACATACCCACACCTATACCAGTGGGAGTACAAGCAGTATTATCCGGCGGATATATTGGAAAGTGCTGTTATTTTATTTCTTAGTAGCAGTGATGGGGTTGCTTAATTGCCTTATTTTTAACGATAAACTCACTGTTTCCGACTCAGAGTTTTCAAGAATGGATTTTTTGCAAAAGACGGTTACCTATATATTCAAGTTTTTCCTGAATTTCCCGTTAGGTATTGAAAATTGGTTTTCAAATAATTATATCGCTACTACTTATTTGTTTTTTGTGCCTGACAGCCTGTTTATTACCTGGCTGCTTTTAAAAACATCGACCCACTACCGCCGGATAGATAAAATATTGAATTTTGTTATAGTAATAATGTTCTTTGTAATGTTCCTTATTTCGCTTATTTCGATTATATATGCTTCTATGCCCCATATTAGCATAAACTATTAGTTTTGTCTTTATAATGGTTTGGATTAACATTTGAGGGTTTACCAATCTATTTCGATTAGTTAAGGTTTTAGATTGCGGGTCAAGCCCGCAATGACGGCTCAATTGGGGGCTGGGTGCGCCTGCGGCGCACCCAGCCATCACCGTCATTCCGGCGAAGGCCGGAATCTCTTAACCAAATGACATTGATTTTCCAATCTATAAAAAATGTTCGACTTTAGAACTGTAATCGCATAACTTTGTATTTTGAATGGTTTGTATAAATAATTAATATTATGGCAAAATTGAGTGAAGGTGATAAAGCCCCTGATTTCAAAGGGCTGGACCAAAATGGCAAGGAGATAAAACTTGCTGACTATAAAGGCAAAAAATTGGTATTGTATTTTTACCCGAAAGATGATACATCGGGCTGTACTGCCGAGGCTTGTGATTTGCGGGATAATATCAATGTGCTAAAAGCCAATGGGTATGAGATAGTGGGGGTGAGCATTGACGATGTGAAGTCGCACGATAAATTTGCAAAAAAATACAGCCTGCCATTTACGCTTATTGCCGATACGGATAAAAAAATAGTTGAGGACTATGGGGTATGGGGCGAGAAAAATATGTACGGCAAAAAATACATGGGAACTATACGCACTACGTTTCTGATAGATGAGAGAGGTAAAATAGAAAGGATAATAAGCAAGGTAGATACCAAAAAACACGCATCGCAGATTTTGGGAGAATAGTTTAAAAAAGATGGAAAAGTAAAATAATGAAGGAGATAAGCGAACTCGCCTCTAACCTGCGGAACGAATATTTGAAAAGGACGTTGAGCGAAGCGGATGTTTCTACGGACCCTATTGAGCAATTTGGGGCATGGTTTAAAGAAGCCCTTGACGCTGAAATACATAACGCCAATGCCATGACCCTTGCCACCGCAACGCCAGATGGCCACCCATCGGTAAGGATAGTGCTTTTGAAGGGGATGGACAAAGATGGGTTTGTTTTCTTTACCAACTACCACAGCCGGAAGGGCCTTGCCATAGCGAGGAATATAAATGTGGCGGTAAATTTTTTCTGGAAAGAACTGGAACGGCAGGTGTGCGTAGAAGGGGTGGTGGAAAAAATAACGGCAGAGGAATCGGACGAATACTTTGGTTCGCGCCCGGAAGGCAGTAAGTTAAGCGCCTGGGCTTCGCCGCAAAGTATGCCTGTAAAGCGGGAAGAACTTGAAGACGCGATGCGTAAAATGCAGATTGAATTTAAGGATAAAGAAATACAAAGGCCGCCACACTGGGGCGGGTACAGGCTAAAACCCCATAGGATAGAGTTTTGGCAGGGACGGCCAAACAGGCTGCACGACCGTATATTATATACCTACAAAGACGGAAACTGGGCTATTAGCCGATTGGCGCCATGACCCACACCCCTAAATCCCCTAAAGGGGACTTTTTGCAGGCACCTAATCCAACAAGTGGGTTAGGTTATTTTTCTTCTTTAACGGTTTCTTTTGGTTTGTATGCGGTGTCTTTTTTGTGCAGGCGGCTATTGCCGTGGCTACCCCTGAATATTTTGCCCCTGCGCGATTTTTTATCTCCTTTGCCCATAATTTCTATTGCTTATTATTATCCGTCAAATTTAAACCTTTTTTTGGAATTTAAAATAATTCCTTATCTTGCACGTTATTATTCAAATTTATCAGAATGTAACTATTTTTAACTTAAACTATAAAACTATGAAAAGTAATGATTTTTCCCTTTTCCGGCTTTTATTAGCCTTTTTTTGCATTGCAGGTATGGCACTTCCTTCCTTTGGGCAACTTAGCGGCGCCTATACTATTAATCCCACTTTAGCAGCTTCGGCTACAAATTACCAAAGTTTCCATTCGGCTATAACCGACCTTGACAGCGGTAAGCGCTATGATGGCGGTACTGCCAATGGCAGCGGCGTAAAAGGCCGGGTAGTATTTAATATAGCGGCAGGGAGCTATGAAGAGAGATTAAATATTACCTACATCAGCGGCTCCTCTGCTACCAATACTATTACCTTCCAAAGCGATAGCAAAGACAGTACAAAAGTGCTGCTATATTATCCTTCATCTTATTCAACGAAAGGTAATTATACACTTCAATTGGATAGTGCGGCATTCATTAGTTTCAGGCATATTACTATTGAACGGACTGGTACATACCCAAACGCACAGGTGGTGAATATGCTTGATTTGCTGACAGATGATAGTTTTTCGGGATGCCGGGTTTTAGGGGTTAATGGCACCACATCTAACCTTGCGCCAAATATTGTTATCGCATTAAATAACAGCCTTGATAATGGGGTATGTTTTAACGGGAATTTGATAAGGTATGGTTATACCGGGTTTTCCTGTACAGCTTCCATCCAAAACATTAATCTCTCATTAACAGGTAACCAATTTGACAGCGCTGCTTATAATTTATTATTCATAAGTGACGTTGCTAGTTTAATTTTGAGGAATAACGTACTCAATGGCCCGGCAGGCATTAGTATAAATACCATTTATACTGCCTTATATAATAATGTAATTAATACCGCCGGTGAGTTTAATGTTAGCCCTCAAACCTATATATTAGTTGGCAATACTATGCATTTAGGACGTTCTTCCTCTCCCAGTTATGACCTTAATTACGTTGATTATGAAAAAAATATAATCTATGGCGATATCTCTATTGATTTATTTGGAGGTGGATTGCCTAATTCGCCCCCTGATTATATTAATATTGAAAAAAATGTAATTTATGGCGGCGTCAGTGTGAACCTGGAAAGCGGAAAATGCCAGATAACAAATAATTTTATTGACCAAAGCCTTTCTTTAAATAATGAAGGGACCGCTAATTTTTCAGCCTATTTCAATAATATTTTGAGCGCTAATGGAAGCGTATCAGTTAGCATGAGTATGCGTACCGGAGGGAGTATTGTTCTCAAAAATAATAATATTGTTAATTATTATACAGGCTCAGGTTCCACCGAAGGGGCGGTTTTGTATGTAAGTTCTTATAGCGATTTCCCAACCCATTCCGATTATAATAATTATTATTCGGCAGATACAACCCCTTTTGAGATTGGTACATACCAGCTAAACCTTTCAAACTACCAGGCAGCCTCGGGCATGGATTCCAATTCCACTTTTATAGACCCTGAATTTGTTTCTGATTCAAACCTGCACAGCGCCAATACCAAACTTGCCGGAAAAGGTACGTACATTAATGGGATACCTGATGATATTGATGGTAATTTACGGCCTAAACACCCTACCATTGGCGCTAATGAACTGGATGACAGCTTGCATTTTATTACTGCATATTTTCAACCGAATGATAGCTATAATATTGCATATCCGGTTCAATTTAAAGACGCATCACAATCTAACCATTGCGGCAAAATAAATAAATGGCTTTGGAGATTTGGCGATGGCACTGCTGATACGGCAGAAAACCCATCTCACATATATGCTTTTGCCGGTAGCTACATTGTGAAACTTACTGTGCAATCTTCTGCCGGCTGTATAGATTCTTTTAACATAGTTATAAAAATATATGGGGCATTCATCACGGCATTATTCACAAATAACAGTGATAGCAATGGCGTAGGCAGTTTTATTGAGTTCGAAAACAACTCAACCTCAACCAATTGTGGAACAATAGATAAATGGTTGTGGGAATTTGGGGATGGAACTACTGACTCATTTCCGGGTGGAACCGCTCATGAGTATAAGTACACCGGAAGCTATACTGTAAAGCTGATTATACATTCTTCATTAGGCTGTGTGGATTCATTTTCAGAGGTAGTTGTTATAAAAGGTGATAAACCGTACACTTCTGTAAAATTAGGTACATCTTCTGAGCAAAGCGTAAAAATATATCCTAATCCCTTTACATCTATATTCACTATAGAAACGGGGAATACTGTTGTAAAATCTATGCAATTAATGGACATTACAGGCCGGGATGTAACGGGGGCAATAAATATTTCAGAAAAACCGCTACAAATAGATGCAAGCAATTTGCCATCGGGGATTTATTTTATCAGGTTAAATTTTGAGAATGGGAATTATGTGGCGAAGGTGGTGAAGGAATGAGGAAGTGAAAAACGAAAAACGAAAAGTGAAAAATGAAGGCATTCCCTCAAGGGTATTCCATTGCACCCTGTTATTGTTTTGCGGAAATAGAGGGGTAAAATGATACAAAAAAGCCCCGCATTTCTGCGGGGCTTTCATGGGGGATTGATGAAGAATTTTTACTTACGCAATTTCAATTTTTGCAACACCGGCTTTCGGTCCGGCCTTTTCAATCGTTACTGAAAGGATGCCATCGGATACATGGGCCTTTATAGTATCGGCTTTTACGTTTTCCGGCAGGGTGAAAGTGCGGCTGAAAGAACCATAATTGCTTTCAACAATGTGGTATTTTTCTTTGGTTTCATCTTTTACAAATTTGCGTTCGCCGCTTAGGGTCAGCTTGTTGTTGTTTAGTTCAAGGTTTATGTCTTCCTTTTTGAGGCCGGGCAATGCAGCCTGTAGCTCGAACCCGTTTTCGTTTTCTATAATGTCAACCTTCGGGCTGAAATAGCCTTTCTTTTCAGAATTCGCGAAAGAATCGTTGAAAAGGTTTTCTACGAGGTTTACAAAATTGCCGGGGATAAAAGCATCCCTCATTACATCGCCGTTTTTTGAGAATTTTACCATTGTCATTTTTTTATTATTTTTAAATTTTCACGAAACGGATATTCAACTTGCGTACCAATTGCAAAAATTAAAACAAATATGACATTATGACTAATATAAGATGTGCGGGATTAAAATAATAGGACAAAATGGCTTTATTTGTGAAAATATTGCAGGTTTAACCCAAATTAAGGATTAGAAACACAGGGCTTCACTCCCGATAAAAGCATCGGGACAGGCTCTGTGCTGATGGATTGCGCCCCTGTCTGCCGACAGGCAGGCTTTCAGGGCTTATAAAGATGATTCTGGCCTAACCCATAATTTGGGTTTAATTCTATTGTATGCTCACTTACCCTTATCTTCACCTGTGTATCTTACCTTATCACAAAAAATTACACAGAGTTTCACAGAGGAAGACACAGAGAAAAAAGGAGAAATACAAATTCACCAATCCCTTTACCTTATCACTGTTACAGTACCCAGGTGGGTGGTTTGGGGCAGGCCGATAAGCTGATAGTCCCAAATATAGTAATAGGTGCCGGCAGGGCATGGGTCGTGGGTAACCATATCAATGCCGCCCCAAACGTTATCTTTATCACTGCTTTCAAATACTTTTTGTCCCCAGCGGTTGAATATCTGCACATGGTAGTAAGTGCCATTGATATATTTCAGGGTAAATACGTCATTCACCCCATCGCCATTCGGGGTTATTACGTTGTACGGCTCTTCTTCACGTTGGAGATGCACAAATTGGCAGGTATCATCCGTACAGCCATATACGCTGATGGCCTCAAGACAAACCTTGAAGGTAAAAGTATCGAGTTTGCCTTCCGAATTATTGCCATCTATTTCAGGCATACTGTTGAGGTAGTTGTACAGCACGAAGTTGGAATCGGATTTATTGAGGGTGTTCCCATCGCCAAAAGTCCATTTGTATTTTACCGCGTTTACCGAGCGGTTATAAAAGGTAAAAGCCGCCGATGTTGCCCTGGAGGTATCAATGGTGAAATTGGCTTTTACATTGTTCACGCGGACGCGGATGGTGTCGGTAGTATTGCAGCCATTGCGGTTGGTGGCCGTTACGGTAACGACATAGCGGCCAATGGAATCGTAAGCGGTAGATGCGCTCTTGCCGGTGGCTGTTTTTCCATTACCGAAATTCCATTGGAAAGACCTGAAACTGGTATCGGCATTGACGCTGAAAGTGGCTGTTTGGTTTACGCATAGGAAAGTATCGCCAATAAGTTTCACTGCTTTAAATGGATAAACTACTATTTTATACCGGGGCAGTGATGGGTTTGTGGTATCGGGCCAGGTAACGGTGCAATTAATGGTGGTATCATGGTAAAAGAACACCTTAGTGGTATCGGTTTGGGTCAGGAATATATAATATGTACCTGGTTTGGTATAAGTTACGGTGAGTATGGAATCTTTTATGTCTTTGGCGCTATACGATTCAGTGCTGCCATCGCCTTTTTCCCAGACATAGCTAACGCCCTGCAAATCGGTTAATTTTAAACTTACACTTAATGGCACACAGCCAACAGAATCAAGGGGTTTAAATACGGGGTCGGGCCCCACTATGTGCAGGTATTTTTCTTTGTAGAGGGAATCGGTACAATTATTGGTGCTTACCTGCTGAAAAACACTGTATTTGCCGGGAATGGTATAGTCGAATACAACGGAACTGCTTTGGGTACGCACAATAGATTTTCTGCCGTCGCCGGGGTTCCATTTCCACTTGATAATGCTATCAACAGTAATTGTATCAAGTACTATACTGTCATAAGCGATTGGATGCTTGCCGTTGGGCGGAAATGTTTTCTTCACCCAGTCCACATAGCGGGCATATTTGCCAGAACTGTATTTGGTAAGCAAAATCCTGGATGTATCAAGGTAGGTAATGTATTTTGGGGTGCAAAGCGAGAGGGTGTCTTTCAGGGGCGTAATGATAAACCCGGCCTCAATTTGCTCGGCTTTGATATAATTCCGCCTGATGGTAGCTATGGTGCAGCCGTTTGAGTCGGAAGTAAATAAACTTACTGTATATATGCCGGGCTTAGTGTATATATGAGATACAGTACTGCTATCGGCAGTTTGGCGGGGGCTGCCGTCGCCGAAGTCCCATATCGCTTTTTCGGGAACGATGTTTTTATTGGAATCGTAGTACCTACTTTGCCTGTAGGCAATAGGGTCGGGCATATCCCAAAAAGTATCCACTTCATCAAGGCAATCGCCTATATAACAATCCTGGGGGGCAAAGTACCGGATTTTGGATGTAAACATAGTCAATGAGCCTACGCAGGCCACAGAGTCAGCCCGAAAAGTGCAATAATGGCCGTTAGCGTAATTATAAATTCTTGAATCGGTACAGCCGTTCAATTTGGCAGCGTAAGAAGTAATGGTATATACACCCGGATAAGGCAGGTAAAAATCGGTGGTATCATGCTTATGTTTTTCTCGTGCAGAATCGGCTTTTCTGAAAATATGGTTGTCCCATGTTGGGTCGTCAAGGTTTAGGAGGGGGATGGTTTGTGCGAATTTAAGGGGCGCAAGCGCTTTATTAAGATATACGATGGCCCCGTTTACCCTTCGCCAGCCTTTGCCGCCATTGGCATAATAAGTGGTATCTATTACTGTATATGTTTTATTGATTGAAAGCATCCGTGAGCGGGCGTCGCTGTCATTTACCACTAAATAACCGTGCCTGTTCAGGAAATTGATTTCGTTAATGCGGCTTGTGTCCACTACAAAGCTGTCAATATCCACACCCATAGTATTTTTAACCTGTTTGTAGCGGGCGCCGTACAGGTAAAAAGAGGATGGATATAGTTTCACGGCGGGTTTAGGTTTGGTATTTAATACATAAAGGCTATTGGCTACCGGAACCCTGACAGTATCGCCCATTGACGATACAGAATCGGTAAAGGAAGGGAATGGGTTTGCCAATGACACCGTATCGGGCCAGAAAGGGGCTGTATAGTAAAAGTCCACCGCGCCATAATTTGTATCGGGCATTTCGCTGCGGCTAACTTTATACATGAAACTCGTAATTAATTGTGCGCCTGTATCGGTAGGGCTTATCCTTATGTGGGTTGGCTTTAGGCCGGAATCCACAGGGCAGTCTTTTTGTTGGCCAATGGTGGGGGTTGCGGTAGAACCCAATAGCTTACCTGTTCCTGATAGCACATTAAAATCGGCAAAATTGGAGGAGTAAGCCGGGAAACATATATAGTTATGGTACCAGGCGGTATCGTAGCACCTTCCGTTTTTTACCACAACACCGATTGTCTTGCAGCCGGTAGAATTATAAGCCAACATTGGGATGCCGGGCGGCACAATAAAAGCATTTAATGATTGAAAATTGTAAGTGCGGAGGGTATCGCTAATGGAGCTGTTAGTTTTGGGGTCATATACAGTATATTGGCAGCCGGGTTTTTCGTCGGCGGCGGAATCGGTTTCAATCCATATATTGCTGGGGCCAAGGCATGAGGGCAGGGTTTGCGATATGTCTATCGTAAACGGGGTACCGAGGCAATTGCTTTGGCCTGTAAGCTGAAGCCCCTTTAATGGCCCTGTTTGCGGCAAGAGGTATTGCTGCTCGTCAAAATTCATTTTGGCATATTGGGTGGTATCCCAATAAGCATCCGGCTCATGAATCCTGATAGTAACTGAAGTTTTATCGCTGCACCCGGTTAGCGGGTCGGTTACTGTAAGGTCGGCGGTAACGCAGCCTGAACCAGGTAATTGGCCCTCTTTATAATAATGATAAGGCGTAACCATGTTTGAGAAATTGCAGAGATAGTTTTTATTGGCTACAGTAGTGGTACATTGCTGGCCAAATGGGTCATTGAAACTCCATAAATATGTCAGGCTATCGCTGGCATAGGGGTAATTGGTATTGTAAGCGCAGTTTTCGGGGCTTATGCTTGGCGCAGTATCGTCGAGGGCATTGTGCAAGCGGTATTTTTGTGAGAAATTGGTAAAAAACACCATATCAGGGCCATAACAGACATTAATATTAGAATCGTGCATAGCGAGCGGCTTGCCATATTTGGCGGCGTCATAATAGCTCGGAAATACATCGCCGGGCGG
>Ga0206800_1048_pt1 | contig 22889 bp, 26 predicted proteins | sample Alteio_BWOrgCont_64_FD_152898 | JGI IMG/M metagenome (GOLD analysis project Ga0206800, IMG submission 152898) | Enriched cells from forest soil in Barre Woods Harvard Forest LTER site, Petersham, Massachusetts, United States -... | ecosystem: Environmental > Terrestrial > Soil > Temperate forest >... | reverse complement strand
CTTATAGTATCTTGTATCTTAATGGTATCTTGTATTTTGACCCTAATAGTATCTTGTACTTTAATGGTGTCTTGTACTTTTATAGTATCTTGTATCTTAATGGTATCTTGTATTTTGACCCTTATAGTATCTTGTATTTTAATGGTATCTTGTACTTTTATAGTGTCCTGTACCTTTATTGTATCCTGAATTTTGATATGTATGGTATCTTGTACTTTGACCTTTATAGTATCTTGTACTTTTATAGTATCATAAGGCTTTACGGCTATCACCACCGAACCGGAATGGCTGCACCCTGTGGCAGTTGTTGTTTCGGTGAGCGTATAAGTGGTAGTGGTTGTTGGGTTTATGTACGGATTGGAAAGGGTGGAAGTAAAGCCTGATGGGTTTGAAACCCATGAATAAGTATCGCCTGTTTTGGCCATACTGCCAATGGAAACCCTGCTACTTCTGCAAAATGTATCGGATAAACCTGGATAGGCAGCAGGCAAAGGATTAACGGTTATAACAACACTATCAGACTTACTGCAACCTGTGGCAGTAATCGTTTCGGTAAGTGTATAGGTTGTATTGATAGTTGGGCTAACAATAGGATTTGATTTAGCTGAGGTAAAGCCTGACGGGTTTGCTACCCATGAATAAGTATCGCCTGTAATAGCCGTACTTCCAATGGAAACGCTGCCGCCGCTACAAATTGTATCTGATAATCCGGCATTGGCAGTTGGCGAAGGATTAACTGTTATTACAACGCTATTAGCCTTGGTACATCCTGTCGCTGTTACGGTTTCAGTGAGTGTATAAGTGGTAGTTGTAGTAGGGCTGACGGACGGGTTAGAAATACTATCGGTAAATCCCGCAGGGTTTGAAATCCACGAATAAGTATCGCCGGAAACTGATTTAGCGCCGATAGCTGTATTGCCACCGGTGCAAATACCTTTACTGCTTCCGGCATTGGCAGCAGGGTCAGCCGATACGGTAATACTTGCCTTTGCTGTATCATTTCCCGTCAGGGAATCAGTTACCCCGTTGGGTTTTGTACACCATGCTATTATATTATCAGTCCCGGATGCGAAAGTATAATTGCCAAGTGTAACTATTACCGTGCTATCTGTTTTCAAGTTGCCCGTCCATTTTATAGCTTTCTGCGCTACCCCTTTTACTGTCCAGTAAATACTATCCGATTTGAGGGTATCATTTCCAAAGTTTTTGAGTTGAACTTTTACAGCCTGCGCCCCCGCGCATATATTTGATATGGGGGCCTGGATAGTTATGAGGCCGGCATCGTTATTAGGATACCCTAATTCATTTGCCCCGATAGTAGGCGCAATGGAATCCCTGTGTTTACCATTTATATCGGTAGTGATATATGAAAACGGCTTTGCCTTCCCTTTTAAATTATAATTAGTGGCGTACAGGTTGTTAGAGGATTTATAATACGGGTTTATACTTATAGAATTTGAATCTTGTTTTGTGGCTGCTTTAAGTGCAGAAACACTTGAATAAGATGTACCATTCCATGTAATATAATTTACGACACCACTATCGTAGTAATTGTTATTATCTGATTGTACATAGGCATTATTTGATAAATATGTAGTCAAATAATAACCTCCTTTATAAAAATTATTATTGAATATGCGGGAATAATATACTGAAGAAAAATTACCTGTATTACTACTGCCATTACCTACAATATTATTATAGATTACATCCACATAATTGGTAAAATCTAAAAAAATACCCTCATCAAAACCAGATATAAAATTATTGACAATCAAAGCATGGGAAGAACTTAATCCAGTAAAAGAATACAAAAATATTGCATCGTAGTTAGTTATTATCCGGTTCTGTTCTATAATTAAACTGCCTGAACCGAATATTTCTATGCCCGCTCCCAAAGGAGATAAAATAGTATTCTGTTTTATTATACATCCATTTCCAAGTTCTATGGACCACTCTTGATTGCTATCCAAAATATTATTAGAAATAATATCTGATGTATCACCACTTAACGATATCTGATACCAACCATAAAGAAAATAATTATTCGTTATTGTTATATTTGAACAATTATTGCTTTCTAATATATTCTCATCACTGGAACCTCCATTAATTAATACCTGTATTAGCCTGCAATTTGTGAAAGTTATATTACTATTACCAGAGTATAATTGAATTACTACACCATATACATTAGTTCCTGTTAATTGAATTGTCATTTTGCTAAATATAATCCATGAAACACTATCCATTGATAAAACCAAAGGGAAAGGGGATGTTTTGGAGGAGGAGGGGTACTGTAAAAGAACCTTGCTGCTATCGCCGGATGCAGACTGAAAAGTAATTGTGTTTGTGGCAGAAACGCCTGTAATCTTTGTAATAGATACCTCTTCGGTATAAGTGCCATTGGCTACATTAAAAACAACCGCACCGGTTACGCCTTTTCCATTAGCCGTGCCGCCATCGTACCGTTTGCCGGAATCAAGGTCAGTTACCGCAGAGGTAAAGGTCTTGTAATTGGTTTTGGAAGCCGTTTTTGAGGCATCTATGGTATAAGTCCCGCTTAATTGCGCTTCCGCAAAAAATGAAACGAAAACGCATAATAGCATTGATAATACTTTTTTCATTATTTTTTATTTTCCCACCTACCCCTAAGAGGATTTTTCAATTTATAAAAACAGCGTGGGGCTGAAACTTACCTATAAGAGAGGCTCTCGACTGCCCATAAATAAGATAAGCCAGCCCCACTTGACGCGGGCCAGCTTAATCCTTACTTACTGCGAATTGTCGAGATTCCCCTTAATGGATTAGCTAACGTTGTATGTAATTTACTTTATATCCTTATTCTTTTGTCCTTTGTTATCAATACAAAATTATACTATTTTGGGAAATAACAAGCAAAGTCGGTTTTTATAGAACGCCCGATTTATTTTGGAATTATTTTAGGAATATATTGTGTTTAATTCAACGCTTGTGAAGCGCTACAATTAATAAGGCAAAAAAATGGGCTTGCCCTTAATTTGAGTGCTGTCGATTGCGGATTTTTTATTAAAAAAACACAACAAATATGACGTACAAAGAAGCTGAAATTGAACTACCTAAATACCTTCATTTAATCGGAACCGAGATTATAGAAGGCAATAAGAAAGGGAAAATTAAAGATGTCATAATAGCCCCATCAGACCCCACAGCAAAACACGAATATATAGATGTCAACTATATCGTAGCGACACAAAACCATACAAAACCAGATATAAAGAATATTCCTGTTGATGTTGTAATCCTTTATAGTTATGATGCTTTTTCTAAAATAAGCACTTTTTATATGAATGCTTCACCTGAACTAATCAAGGGGAATGATTAAATGAAATTGAATTACCCCCGTTCGGGCGCGTTTCCCCCACTTTCGGTTTTTTCTGGCGTTTGCAACGCCTATTCTTTGTGCCTTTATGGCAAACATACAGGGCTTTAGCCCTGCGCCCCCGTAGCCTTTTTCATGCCTTCTTATATCCTATTTTTTTTCGTTTTGCTTGTTGTATTTGCACTTTATCTTTATTCAGCAAATAGTCCAATGCCTCATACACGTCCTTAAATTGGGTATCGTATTTGTTTTCCAATTCAATTAGTTTTGCCGTTAAATCTTTATGGGAAAGCGCATAACGCCGCATTAAAACAAATGCCCTTATAATTGAAATATTAACGTCAATAGCTTTATCTGAATGTAATACTGTGCTTAACTGGGCAACACCTGGTTCGGTAAAAGCATAAGGGAGATATGTTTTAGGCCGCTGTGCCGGGTATGTGGTGCCAATTTGGAACCACATACTTTCCCATTCAATTTTAGTAAGCTGGAACATAAAATCAGGAGGGAAACGCCTTATATTTCTTTTTACTGCCCGGTTTAACATCTTTGTTTCAATCTCGTACAGTTCGGCAAGGTCGAAGTCGAGCATTACGTTTTCACCTCTCAATGTGTGTATCCGGTTTGGGATATTCTGTAATTGGTTTTCCATCATGCAACTGCTGTGTGTTTGTCGCAAAGATGCGTGTTTTTTTCAAATTTTCATCAAAAAAACCTGAATTGTCAATACCCAGGTTCAGTAAAACCCGTTCGGGCGCGTTTGCAACGTGTCCGGCCTTTTATGGCGTTTGCAACGCCCCCCTTTCGCCGCCATCATATCCCCTCTGGGGTTATTCGCCCAGGTCTTCCCCTCTGTGGCCTCTGTGTACTCTGTGGTTAATAATTCTTCTTTGTGCCTTCGTGGCAAAATTTTAATCTGTGGTTGATTTACTTCTTTGCGCCCTTTGCGGTTTTCCTTTGTGCCTTTGCGGTTAAATTTTTCTTCGCACCTTTACGCCCTTTGCGTAATCCATCACGCTTTTCAAGCGTTCTTCCTATGTGCCATTGCGGTTAAATTTTTCTTCGCACCTTTGCGCCCTTTGCGTAATCCATCACGCTTTTCAAGCGTTCTTCCTTTGTGCCTTTGCGGTTAAATTTTTCTTTGTGCCTTCGTGGCAAAATTATAAATGTGAAAACGAATATTTCCTTTTGGATTTTTGCACCAATTCTTCCTCTATAAAATTTTGAAGGTTATCAATGATGGCCCCGCCGCCGGCTATGATTTTGCCATTGCCATCAATAAGGTAATTTTCAGGCAGATACTTGATATTATAGGTCGCCATTACTATACTTTCCGTGTTTTTCAAGTCGCTGACGTTATAGTTAGCGGTGAAGCCGTCTTTACTGATTCCGGCAAGCCATGCGTTTTTATTATTGTCTAACGATACATTTAATACAATCAGGCCGCTGCCCGTAGTGAACTGTTTATCTTTAAATTCGGAATAAATCTGGTCAATGGTGTGGCTTTGTTCCTTGCACGTGCGGCACCACGACGCCCAAAAATGCACTAATACCAAATGGCCCCGTAGCGACGAGAGCTTTAGCAAATCCCCATTGGGGGTAGGCAATACTATTTCAGGGGCATTATCCCCCTCCTGCGGCCCTTTTTCCTTTGATTTAAAAGATGTCAGCAATACAACGAATACACAAAGTATCCCTAAAGATAATAAATTCCGTCCCCTCATAACCCATGCCCTATTCTAATTGTTTACTTAGAATAACCGTATCAAAGGTACGGCGGGTAAGTACCGGGCAATTTATGTTTTAGACGAAAACCTTACATCAATGAGGGTTCGACATAAAAAGTAAAAAAGTAACCCTTACCAATTTCCCTATATACAAAACCTTTATTAACGATAAAACCTTGGTTCAGGGCGCAAGTCTCCCCTTTTGGGGGAGATTTAGAGGGGGTTCCCCTATTTTTGAATTTCATCTTTCAGGTAATCACCAAGATAATTGGTTATCTGCCCTTCCCCGATTATTTTGCCATTTCCGTCAATTAAAAAATTATCAGGGATGAATTGTACTTTATATGCCTGTACCGCAAAGTTTTGCCATCTTTTCAAATCACTGACGTTAAATGCTTTATCAAGGCCGTCTTCATTGATGGCTTTTTCCCATTCCACTTTATTCTCATCCAGCGAAACGTAAATTACAACCATGCCTTTCCCGGTTTTAAATTGCTTGTCTTTATACTGCTGATAAACCTGGACAATCTTTTTACTTTCTGCCCTGCAAGTCCGGCACCAGGAAGCCCAAAAATGCACCAAAACGACGTGCCCTTTCAGTGAAGACAGTTTTAAAGTATCACCGTTCATATTGGGCAGGCGAAAATCAGGGGCTATATCACCCTCCTTCGGCCTTTTTTCGCTTATTGATAATGATAATTGAAATAACGAAAATAACAATAGCGCCCCTAACCTTAAAAATATCCTCCCCCTCATATCCCATCATTTACCTTCATCTTAGTTTGAGGTAACCTATGCAATTTACAACCTAAACGGAAGCTAAAGCAAGCATAATGGTGCATATTTGATAGTATGTAGCATTTAAGGCTATTTTACCCCTGATTACATATTATACACTATGACCACTTATTTGGCATAAGACATTGTTTAGTATTAATTTAATAAGGGTTAAAAAACAATTATTCAGTCCCTTTTTAGGGTTAACAAGGCTACTATATGCCCGTCAGGTATGGGTGCAAAGGCCTACTTTTGAACTTCATCTTTCAAAAAATCGGCAAGAAAATTGGTTATTTGCCCTTCGGCTATTATTTTGCCATTGCCATCAATAAGGAAATTATTAGGTACGAACTGCACTTTGTAAGATTGCGCAGCAAGGCTTGCCCACCTTTTCAGGTCGCTCACATTATAGTCCATGCTTATGCCATCTTCTTTTATGGCTTTTACCCATTCTGTTTTGTTTTCATCCAGTGAAACATATAAGACTATTAGCCCATTGCCTGTTTTATATTCCTTGTCCTTATACTGCTGATAGACCTGGACAATTTTCTTGCTTTCGGCCCTGCACGGGCGGCACCATGATGCCCAGAAATGCACTAAAACCATGTGCCCCTGTAGCGAAGAAAGTTTCAAAGTATCGCCATTGGGGTTTGGCAAACGGATTTCCGGCGCCACATCGCCTTCACGCGGCCCTTTGGAGTTGTTCGATTTAAACGCGCAAAGAAAAAATAGGGATGCAAAAATCCCCGCAGATAAAATAACAGTAACTGTTCTCATCGTATTAATTTTTAAAGTTCCTGGGGAGAATTTCTAAAAGCAATTTACGAATATTATCCGACAAAACCAAATAAATTGCAAAATAAATATAAAAATAATTTATATTTAATTGTTTTACAATACATTAAAAATTAGTCGCTCTAAAATAGCGAATATTTATACCCGACAAATTGATAAAAATAGAAAAATTACGAGGTAACAAGACATATTGAACTTACAGAAAACCTATAAGGTTTTAAAAACCTTATAGGTTTGGTCTTGCAAGGCGACCGCTGGTTTTTGGGCAGCGTAGGGCTAAAGCCACTACGCTATTGAGCCGCTAACCCGCCTAAAAAAACCCTATAAGGTTTTGCCCTTGATTATTTACTAAATTAACCCTTATTGGCTTCTTTATGCTTCCTGCTTTCTTTGCGGTAGGTGCGTATTACGGGTATGATAGTGATAATAATAAGGATGATAATGATATATTCAATATTATGCTCTACCCAGTCTTTTTCAATATTTATATGGAATGCCGAGCCAATGCCATTGACAATATCGGTAAGGAAATACCCGATAGTAGTAATAGAGCCAATCCACAGTACTGCGCCTATGATATTATAAAGCAAAAAACGCTTTGCGTCAAGTTTTATGGCGCCGGCGAGGATAGGGGCAAAAGTGCGGATAATAGGTATAAAACGGCCTAAAATAAGCGCCATGCTACCATGCTCGTTATAAAAACTTTCAGTCATGGTTAGGTATTTCTTTTTAAAAATCAGCGAATCGTCCCTTTTAAAGAGCCTTGGCCCTAAGTACCTTCCGGTAAAGTAGCCCGTCGTATTGCCTAAAATTCCCGCCAGAATAAGCAAAATAAGCAGGAATGGAAAACCCAAACCAATGGGTACCCCCCCATCGGAAGTTGGGTGCGAAAGAATGCCAGAAACAAGTAACAGAGAATCGCCGGGCAAAAAGAAACCGACAAAAAGCCCGGTTTCAGCGAATATCATTACTAAAACCCCTATCCAGGCAATGGGGCCGAGGCTCTTTAATAAGTCCTCTGGTTTAAGTAATTTAAGTATGCCTTTGATGTCCAATAAAATGGCGAGAAAATGTGGTGAAATATGCATTGTTAATTTATTTTATGGTTTATGGTTCAATGTAATCAAGGTCTTTGCCAAATGTTTCTTTGACATTAAGGACGGCAATAAAAGAAAGTAAAGTACAAACCGACCCAACAATGAAGGCGCTGTAAACATTGCCGGTAATATGGTTTTTAATGAAAAACAGGTAGCTGCCGGTAATTAGCGGTACGGAGCCACGCACAAAATTGGGGACTGTGGTGGTAACGGTAGAGCGGATATTGGTGCCAAACTGCTCGGAGGCAATGGTAACAAACAATGCCCAAAACCCGGTAGCAAAGCCAATTAAAAAACACAGGGTATAAAATTCAAATAAAGTGAGGCCGGTAAGGAATAAGAATAAGACAATCAATATATACAGCAATGCCAGGCATATTAAAACGACCTTTTTCCTGCTTTTCAATAACTGGCTTAACAGGCCTACAAAAATGCCGCCCACCGAAAGGCCAATATATAAATACATCACCGCATCGCCAATAACTACCTTGCCCTGTACGCCAAGCAATTCGCCGAATTTATTTGAATTATTGATAAGCACAGCAATGGTAAACCATATCGGCAGGCCGATAAGGATGCAATTCAGGTATTTAAAAAATCTTTTTCTGTCGGTAAACAATTGAATGAAGGCCCCCTTTTTCGCCCCGCTTTTCTCAATGTTTTTATACATCCCCGATTCAAAAACGCTAATCCGCAGGGCAAGAAGCACCAGGCCTAGGCCCCCTCCAACAAAATATGCCGTTGACCAATGAAAATTTTTGCCAATCTGTGCCGCAAAAACAGCCCCCAAAGCCCCCACAGCTACTATAAGCATAGTGCCATAGCCGCGCTGCTCTTTGCTCATCGATTCGCTGACTAAAGTAATGCCTGCGCCGAGTTCGCCGGCAAGGCCCACCCCGGCTATAAACCGCACAGCGGCATAAGTATTAACGTCCGTTACAAAACCATTGACAATATTCGCTATTGAATAGATGATAATTGAGCCGAAAAGCACGGAAAGCCGTCCCCGCTTATCGCCTAAAACACCCCATAATATGCCCCCTAAAAGCATACCATACATTTGCCAGTTGTATAGCGAAATCCCAACCTCCTGTAGCTTTTCTGTTGGCACACCAATGCCGATAAGGCTTGCTTCCTTTATTACATTAAAAAGAATAAGGTCGTATATATCAACAAAATATCCAAGCGCCGCCACAAGCACCGCCATATTAAGCACCGACTGTAACCCGCTTTTTTTTAACGCTATTGGCTGGCTATCCACAATGAAAAAATTAAAAACCCCTTTATTTTACCGCAAATATTAAAAATAATAATGGAATGAAGAAGTTATTGGGTTATTGAGTTATTAAGTTATTGAGCAAAAGCGGGAAAAAGATTAACTCGATTTTTTGGGGAACAGTATTGAAACCAGCACCGATAGGACAAGGATACCCGCTACTACCATAAGGGAAATATTAATATCAATATCGTAAACCCTCTGGATGATAATTTTTACCCCGATAAATATGAGAATAACGGACAAGCCATAATGCAGGTAATGAAATAAATCCATAATACCGGCCAGCGCGAAATAAAGTGTACGAAGCCCTAATATCGCGAATATATTGGATGTGAATACGATAAACCTGTCGTGCGTAATGCCTATGATAGCGGGAATAGAATCAAAAGCAAAAACAATATCGGTGGTTTCAACTACTATCAAAACGATTAGTAGCGGGGTGGCAAAATATTTCAGGCCCTCCTTCACGAAAAATCGCCCACCCTGGTATTGCGGGCTAACGGGAATGATTTTGCGAAAGGCGCGTAAGACAATATTATTATCAGGGTGTACTTCATTATCTTTGCTCACAAGCATTTTTATAGCTGTAAATAATAGAAAGCCACCAAGTATATAGGAGGTAAAACTAAAAGCATTAACAAGCGAAATGCCCGCAAAAATAAATATGGCCCTAAAAATCACCGCCCCAATAATGCCATAAGAAAGTACTTTTCGCTGCCAGGCAGCCGGCGTTTGGAAATACTTGAACAGCAATAAAAAAACAAAAAGGTTATCCATGCTTAATGATTGCTCTACAAGGTATCCCGTAATATACTCTTTGGCACGGGTATGGCTGATAAACAAATAGATAAATGCATCAAACAGGATGGCTATTAGCACCCAGAAGCCTGTCCATAGCAAGGCGGTTTTTACTTTTATAACGGTAGTGTTGCGATTAAATACAAATAAGTCCAGCCCCAGCAGGAGGACAATAAATGTGATGGAGCCAGTCCATAGAAACGGTTCGTTCATTGTGAATAGCAAAGGTAATAGATTATCGCAATATTAATTTTTAAAGCATAACCCGTAGTTACAGAATGGGCTTTGGCGCAAACCGGGGCCTTTGATAAAAGTTTCACCTATACATAAGCCCATAGAAATTGCGGTTGATACCTTGTTCCAAAATGTGGTACGGAATTAAATCCGGGATTTGGCGGATAAGGGGTTTGTATGTATTTTTGTTTCTCTAAAAAAAACTTTAGTACAACAGTATAATGAAACAGGGGTTTGGAATATGGGAAAAATGATTTGAAAGGGCTTTTTCTTTATAAATCAGTATATTAATGACTTATGCTTTTCAGGCCCTAAAGGCCAGGAAAGTTTGATAAATTGCCAATGAAAAAGAAGGTAATAGACCAGTTAGGCAGGGAAGTAAGTTTTAATTTTCCGCCCGTGCGGATAGTTTCTACGGTACCTTCTCAAACGGAAGTGCTTTTTGATTTGGGTTTGGAAAGTAAGATTGCAGGCGTTACATGGTTTTGCATACACCCGGAAGACAAAGTAAAGCAAATCATAAAAATAGGCGGGACAAAGAACCTGAAACCTGATGTTATCAGGCTATTGCATCCGGATATAATCATTGCCAATAAAGAGGAAAACGAAAAGGCCCAAATAGATGAACTGGCCAAAGAATTTCCAGTTTGGATAAGCGATATTAAGGATTTGGACGGGTCTTTAGCCATGATAAGGTCCGTAGGCGAAATGACAGGTTCGGAAAATAAAGCAAATGCGCTTTGTATTGATATTAAAATAGCATTTGAAGAAATAATACCCGCCAAAAACCATAAAACCCTATACCTGATATGGCGGAAACCCTATATGAGTATTGGCAACCAGACTTTTATACATCATATCCTTACGCGGTGCGGGCTGGTAAATGTTTGTGGTAATGACGGGCGCTATCCTGAGTTAACTGCGGAACAAATAAAGGAATTGAACCCGGAACTATTATTGCTTTCATCAGAGCCTTATCCATTTAAAGATAAGCATATTGAAGAATTAAAATCCATTACACCGAATTCAAAAATAATACTTGTTGATGGTGAAATGTTTTCGTGGTATGGCAGCAGGCTGTTGAAGGCTGCAGAATATTTGAAAGGGTTTGTGGCTTCCTTGTAATTCACTTATCCATAATACACAGAGTTCCACAGAGGAAGGCACAGAGTTTCACAGAGAAAAATTAGCCTACAAATCCATCAAACCTTCGGGCAGGTTTACGGTTATTGTCCTTTTTTTGCGGTCTATTTTTAGGATAATATCTTCGTGTACGGGTATCATAAATTCCTTATCTCCGGCAGATTTGATTTCGAGCAAAGACTGCGGGCCGTTTTCAATGACGGCTGTTACTTCGCCAATAGCCTTTTTAGTTTCAGCATCAATGACTTTATATCCCTCAATGGTAGCGCCTTCCATTTCGTCAAGCAGTTCTTCGGGGAAGGCATCAGAAGGCAAAATAATATCCCGGTCTTTGAGTTCAACCGCCTGTGCTTCTGTATTTACACCAGCCAGTTTGATGATTGCAATTTTATCATCGCCCCACTGTATTGCTTCAATTTGATAAGGGACCGGTTTTTCATTCCATTCAATAAACATAAAATCGCCCGGTTCGAGGTAATCTTCAAGCCCGGGCATAAAAAAAGCTACCCTGGCGCTGCCAAGGTAGCTATGGGCTTTTAGTATTTTCCCAACGTGGACGCCGTTTTCGAGCTTCCACACCGGCATATTTATGCTGCGGGTTCTTCGTTGTTCTTCTCTTCTGCGGCTGGTGCGGCAGTTTCTTCGGCAGCCGGTGTTTCAGCCTGTGCCACTGGCGCTGCTTCCACAGCCTCATTGGCCGGGGTTTCACCACCTTCTTCTTCACCTTCTGCGGCTTCGGAAGGTACAGGCGCGCCAAGTTTTTTAGCGAGGATTTCCTGCGCCCTTGCGTGTGCTACCTTCGATTCGCGTTCCATACGGGTACGCTCTTCTTTATTCAGTTCGTCTTTCAGCCTGTTTATCTGCTGGTCTAACTTACCGGCTTTTTCTTCAAGCCACTGGCCGAATTTCTTTTCAGCGTCTTCCGCGGTAAAAGCCCCTTTCTTCACGCCCCTGTTAAGGTGCTTGCGGAAAAGTACGCCTTTGTAAGACAAAATTCTGTGAACCGTATCGGTAGGTATTGCCCCTTTTTCCATCCATGCCAGCGCTTTGTCGCCGTTCAAATCGATGGTGGCGGGATTGGTATTGGGGTTATACGTGCCTATTCTTTCGATGAACTTGCCATCGCGCGGTGAACGGGAATCCGCTATTACTACGTAGTAGTAAGGTGTTTTTTTGCGCCCCTGGCGCTGTAACCTGATTTTAACAGCCATTGTTTCTTATTTAACAATTAAATTTTCCAGTAAATGGAGGCGCAAAGGTAGTATATAGTTTTGAGTTATGGGTTATGGGTTATGGATTTTTAATTTGGGGGAAGTTAAATTGTTGAATTGTTGGGGAATAGATTTTGGTTTATTTACTTTTTGAGGCATTTAGTATTGTAATAAGTTCAAGGTTATCAGGTGAAATGACGATTTTTTGGTTTTCTTTGGTTTCAATAATTACCATTTTGTCGCGGCGGGTAACATACCAGGTCATGCTTCCAAAAGTTTTATTGTAAAAACTCCCGAAATAGCCATAAAGCCCGCCTACGCCAAAAGTGCGTATGGTAAACTTCATTTCCCCTTTCGCCACCTGCCGGGCCGATGCAATTTCCGCCAGCGCTATTTTTACTTTACCGGCAGGGCGGATGATAACGAAGTTGCCCCCAGTGATAGCATAACCGGTTGTATGGAACAGATAACTGAAAAAAATAACCAAAGCAAGAATAACTAAAGGTAAAACAGGGGCGGCTATGCTTAAATTGCTTAAACCATAAGTTGTTATCATTTTAACTAAGACAATAAGCAATATCCCGACTACAACATATAAAAAGGCTGTTATTGTTTTTGTTAAATTATCTAAAGATGCTTCGTATTCCATTTTTTATAATCAAGCCCAGCGACATTGGTATTTTACTTCAAAATTATAAAAATATGAGCAATTTCCCGCCCCGCCCATTATTAAACCTAATACGCTCACTCACCTTGCGATACAGGGGCATTGCCTTTACAATATTGCTGCTCCGTTAAATACCTGAACGATATATTAAATTACCCTGCTAAAATATGTATATTGTACAAAAATTTAGAAATATATAGACTTTTATGGCATCAACAAGGATTACCGTTACCATTGACAATAGAAATGATGCCAAACTTTTTTTAGGGCTGGTTTCCGCCCTAAAATTCGTTAAAGAAGTGGAGACAGAAGAATCGCCTGAGCAATTTTTAAATGCACAAGAAATGAAAATTCTGGACGAGAGATTGGAAGATTACCTTAAAAATCCAGATAAAACCCTGTCATGGGAAGCGGTAAAATCTTCCATTCTAAAAAAGCACGGCGCTGGAAATTGAATTTTATTAAGGCGCTTCAAAAGACGCCGAAGAGTCTTTTGTTTGGTACGAGGTGCAAAAACCAGGACTTGGAACCCAATTCCTGGTATGTATTGAAGACGCTTTAAACACCATAAAAATTAACCCATTGTTGTTTGCCGTAGCATATAAAGATTTCCGGCGTGCCCCCGTAGATGTATTTCCATTTTCGATTTACTATAAAATAATTGGAAAAGCAATAATAATAGTTGGTATAATCCACCAAAAGAGGAATTATAAAATTTTAGCCAAACGGCGACAATAGGAATTTCAATTATTTAGTTCATCCCATTACCTTTTTTAAAACTTTCCCCTCTCCTTCATGTATTCGTCCCTTGGCGCCTCTTCGTTAAATTCATCGAGTTCCTGGTATGCTTTAGCCAGTTTAGGGGGAATATCTCCGTTGTAGCTTATTTTGTAATACGAAAAACCATTATAGGGGATGGTGTTTTCGCCCGGGTGCATTTTTACCTGCCCACCTACGCCTTTTTCCTTCATTACGGCAAGAAATGCCTTTTCCCTGTCTTTTACCAGCCTGGCGAACCGTGCGTTCACAAAACTTTCGCCAAGGAAGGCATTGCATTTTTGCTGGAGGGTAAACATCATGGTATCGCGGATGCGCCTGTTTATGAATTTAACAAAGGCCGCGTTTTTGGATGACATTTTGTCCACATATTCAGAATCTTTACCGGTGTATTCATTTGCCTTTATGCTGTTTGCAAGCATATAATATTTCTTTTTGGCTTCATAAAACAGGATATTTTCTTTCTCTTTAAGGGCATATTCAATTGGATAGACGGAGATATTCGCGCCGGGGTTATTTTGAAGGAATTTTATTATGTTGCCCACAAATTTTTCCTGGCGTTTTGTTAACTCTATCTGCCGCATTTGCCATTGCAGTTTTTGCGATTTTTCAATAGTTTGCTCTACGTCCTTCACTTCAAACCGGTATGGGGTGGTGGCGGGCTTTACTATCATGTTTTGGAGGATTTTCATTAACACATCATGCAAATGGAAATTAGGGTTGTCCGTATTGCCTGTGATAGGTATGTCATAGTCAATCACGTTTCCCCGGTCGCGTACAAATGCCATTATCAGTGGTACGGGTTCCCATTTCGTGTCTTTTTTCTTTATCCGTTTCGCCACGCGCGGGTCCATCACCAGCAAGTGGTTATCGCTGTTTATGGATTTGTTGTTTACACTCCATTTGCCATACAATTCCAAAGTACCCCTATCAAGCGGAAATGAAGTATAGGTAACCAGGTATGGGTTGAACATGGCGGACGGCAGTTTTTCCAGTTTGTATGTCAAATCGAAATTGCCGACATTTTTGGGGTCGAGGCTTACGCTGGCGCTTATATCCCCATAAGGCTTAAACCCGCCCTTTAAATTCACATAGGCCCGCTTATGCGCTTTGTCAACCGTATCGGCGGTAATGGTTAACGGGTTTAGGGCTGTCGAAAATTTTTCATTGAGCGAATAATCATTAAATTCAATATTTGCCTCATTTATGGCCAGCCTGTTTATTTTATAGTCGCTTTTCAGAAAATCTTCGGAAACCAATTGTATGTATTTGGCTATTTCCAAAATCAGGTTAAAACGGGTAGGGTCGGCATTTACATTGCTTATATTTGAGCCATTTATACCAAAAATCCGCGTATAATTATCCAGCGAATCGTACTTTTCATATTTTATAAAAGGCCGGGTAAGAACTACCGAATCGAACAGGTATTTCTTACCTTTAGGGTTTATTTCGTACATTTTTACCTTCAGGTTTTTAAAGGAGGCGTAATCATCGCCGGGCTGTTTGCCAAAATGGAAATCGTTAAAGGCCCATTCGCCTTTCATGTCCACATCTTTCCCGTCATTAAAGTTGCCCTTTACTTTTAGGTCGGCATCAGCAAAGGCGCTGAAAGTACCATAGTTGGAAAGTTCGCGTAAATATTGTTGCAGTATATTCAAATCAAATTTACGGACGGCAGTATTCATGCGGTAGTCGAGGTTTTTAAAATTAAGGAAGAAACTGCCTTTTACATTGCCACTGCCCAGGCCGGGCATGAATGAAAAATTCCCGTCAGTAGTATCGGCGTCCCACCTTTTACCTGAACTTTCAAGGTTAACATTTTTAATATAATAATATATGGGAACCCGCGGCTGCGAATAATAAAATGTACCGTCTATGATTTTAACATTAAGGATGTTGAAATGCACGGGCCCGGCAGGTTTGTTTGTTTTTTTAGGGGTGAACTTCGCGATGAGGTCATCAAAGTTGAACCGCTTGTTTTGCTGGATAACGATGCCATGGGGCCGGGTTAAAGTAAGTTCGTCAATTTGGTATGTTTTCGACAGCATTTTCATCATGGCGAAACTGATGCTTATTCCCCCCGCCGAAAAGAAAATACTGTCACCATTAGCTTCATACACTTTAAAATTGCTGAAATGCACAAAACCCGTAAAAGGGTTTACATAGGCCCAGTCCATTTTTACGCGGCGGCCTGTGTATTCCACACTATGCTTTTCAACCATGTATTTGGTAATGGGAGAGATAAAGATAATAACCACTGCAACAAAGGCAAAGAGTGAAATGGCTATAATTATTAATATTTTTCTGACAGGGTGTTTTTTCATAGTTTGATGCGCTTTTTGGTTTATTAATATAGGAAACAGATAAGAGGGAAGAATGTTGGGAAGGCGCCAAACCTATAAGGTTTTTTAAACCTAATTAGGTTTAAGCGGAAAGAAATGGGTGCACTAAACAATTACCCGCCCCGCCTGTTTTAAAATTATAAACCAATTTGGTTATATCTAATTTGATAAACAATTAAACAACAAAATGATGAAAAAATTGACGTACATTTCATTCGCATTATTAATTATTTTCAGTTCCTGCGTATCGAAACGCAAATTGACAAGGGAACAAATGAGGGAAGAAACAAGAGTGGGTGCCTTGAAAAGGGATAGCACGGCCACCCATAATAAATTAGCTGACTGCAACACAACTACGGATAACCTTCAAAAAAATAATACCACTTTGCAAACCCAGCTTGATGAACTCAACTCAAGTTTGCAATCAACAATTGCAAATAATAGCAAAACGATAGCCAACTCGAACCAAACGATTGCAAAATCGCAAATGACTATAGCGGAACAGGCAAAACGCCTGGGTACCCTTGAGGGTTTAATAGCAGCGCAAAGGGAAACGATGAATAAGCTAAAATCTACAATAACCGATGCGTTGGTAAATTTTAAACCTGATGAACTGAGCGTAAACCTGAAAGACGGGAAACTATATGTGTCGCTGCAAGAGAAACTTTTGTTCAAATCGGGCAGCGCCGTTGTAGGCCCTGATGGCGTGGATGCGCTGAAGACATTGGCCACCGTGCTAAACAGTAACCCGGACATAAACATAACCATAGAAGGCCATACAGATAATGTTCCAATCAAGGGAAAATTTGAAGACAATTGGGCGTTGAGCGTGGCCCGTGCGACGGCGATTGTACGCATCCTTACTGTTACCTACGGGGTGGATGCCCACCGTGTCATCGCTTCAGGCAGGGGGCAATTTTACCCGGTAGCTGACAATACCACTTCTGATGGAAGGCAACTTAACCGAAGGACGGAGATTATTTTAACACCCGACCTTACCAGCCTGTTTAAATTGCTAAACCAATAAAACGCACCCACGGAAGGTAAGAAAATGTGAAAAGGCGGGTGCGCTCCTACATAACCCTGCCGGAAGAAATGGCTTCCGGCAGGGTTTTTTCAAGGTTTCAGGCAAGTCCCAGTAAATCAACCAGCGAATTAAGGTAATCAAAGTCCTTTTCACCGGTACGCTCTTCAGTGCTGCCATTCAGGTTTATACCGAACGGTTTATATTCTTCAATGAGGGGCAGGATATTTTCAACGGTAAAATCGAAATTAAGCCATACAGGGTAATCCCTGCAAAACTCCGTGAGCAGGAGTTTATGGGCATGGCTGTTCAAATAGGCCCCTTGCTTTGCATAATCCCTGAATGACAACATGAAGTGGTTTACCCCATGTTGCAGTTTATCAATAATGCCAATAATTTCCCCTGTAGTGGCATATTCGTCAATATAAATATTCTGGATAATTGAGCTCCGCTGCAATGCGCTAATATAATAAGGGTTACAGGTATTTAGCTGAATGTAATTCAGGCCTGCCGCCTGCATTGCTTCCGCCATTTCATCAGGTTCGCTTTCGCCCCATTCGCCCACAAGGCTTGGGCCTTCGAGCCAGCCCGCTATTTCTTTTACTTTGGCGGAATCGAGGTGGCCGGGCTTATTTTTGTCCATGCAAAACCCCGCAAAACCCGCCCCAATGCCGGCAGCGTATCTCGCATCGGCAAGGCTGGTGATATTTCCAATTTTAATATTAACCTTCATAGATAAAGTTTGCCATATATTCACAGATTTATCAGTTATATAAATTTAATCAGTGAATCTGCGGCGATTTTCCCACGAAATTAGGTTTTATTGCTAAATTGCCATTCAAAATTGATTTAGGTAAAAGATAAAATGCAAAAAATACTTATTATTTCTGCCATTAGCGGTTTTCTGGCGGTGGCCTTTGGGGCATTTGGCGCCCATGCCTTAAAAGGTGTATTGTCGCCTGAAATGCATACTATCTATGAAAAAGCGGTGATTTATCAAATGTTCCATGCCCTTGCTATGCTGGCCTGCGGTGTTTTGTTGTTCCATTTTCCGGCAATAAAAAGTTTCGGGGTAGCCGCCTACCTGTTTTTTGCGGGCATTGTCATTTTTTCAGGGAGTTTATATGGGTATTCTATTTCCGGGGTTATTGCTTATGCCCTTGTTACCCCCATCGGGGGCTTATGTTTCCTTGCCGGATGGGTTCTTCTTGGTGTTTCTGCCTTTAAAATTAAGTGAGCGGCCTTTTTAATGTTACCGCTTTTTTGAACAAATTACCAATTCAACATTATATTAGGCAATAAAGTATCAAAAAAATAAAAAATATGCCCGTTTATTCAGAACAATTTTGTATCTTTGGTGTTCGTACATTTTGACACACTAAGGAATAACTTTATAAGGACAGGTTTCTACACATTTTTTCTAACAGTTTTAAATTAAGGGAGGGTTCCATGAAAAAAATGAGGAATGCGTTGCATAGTTTGCAATTAATGGTTTTTCTATTACCTTTCGCACTTGCGGCAGGGGTTACTATATTTGTTATTTTTTATTTTATATTCGATTAGCTCACAATCCCGGAAACGGGAATATGAAGACTTGAGAGTTGCCGCTATTTAGCTTTTTGCTAATTTTGCGGCGGTGTACAAAGAAGAAAAATACAAACTCCTTCTAAAACAATTAGAAGCTTTGGTGGTTGAAAACATCCCTGCCAGCGGAAATATCTGCAATTTGTTTGCCCTTATGAAAACCGAAATGGGTTACTTTTGGTGCGGGCTTTATATCAGGCAAACTGGCAATACACTTGGGCTCGGCCCGTTTCAGGGCTTGCCCGCCTGTACCGTAATACAATGGGGGAAGGGGGTTTGCGGCACAGCGGCCTCAACCGGCGAAGTGCAAATAGTGGATGACGTGAGCCTGTTTCCAGGCTACATAGCCTGCCATGCCGAAACCCAATCGGAAATAGTTATTCCCGGTTTTATCAATAATGAAGTTGCTTTTGTATTGGATGTGGACAGTATAGAAAAAGGGTATTTTAATGATATGGATAAGAAATACCTGTCATTGGCCGCAAAAATTATGGCGAAAATTTTGGAAAAGGATATTCATTAATGGCAGAAACCAAAAACATCCTCGGCCTGCACCTGCCCACCGACCCACGCTGGGTGCGAATGGCTGAAATGCGTATTGAAGATATACTAACCGACCACGCTTATTGCGAACAAAAAGCAGCCAGCACCTGCATATCGCTCATTACACAATTCCCTGAATATGAAAACCTGGTAGAAAAACTAAGCCCGCTTGTTACGGAAGAATGGGGGCATTTCCGCATGGTGCTGCGTGAACTTAAAAAACGGAAACTTACCCTGGGCAGGCAAAGAAAAGACCAGTACGTGAACGCCCTGATGAAAATGCAGCGCACCGGCGGCAGGGCGGAAGACCGCCTGGTGGATAAACTATTGATATTTGCCCTGATAGAAGCGCGGAGCTGCGAACGTTTCCGCCTGCTTTCTTTGAACATAAACGACCCTGAACTACAGCGTTTCTACCATGACCTGATGGTAGCCGAGGCGGCCCATTACCGCCTTTTCATTGACTTGGCCAATACCGTGAAGCCCGAAGAAATAGTCAGGCGCCGCTGGAAAGAATACCTTGAAGCCGAAGTTGAAATACTGAAAAATATAGAGGTGCGGGGCGATAGGATACATTGAGGGGGAATGTTAAATTGTTGCATTTCACTTTTAGTTTTTCATTTCTTCTTGTGATAAACCTTCACCGGGTACTTTGTCTCCAGTTTTCCTTGAGAAATATCTTTGAGTTTATTGCGAAGCAGGCTTTTTTTGGCAGAGATATTTTATTTATCCAATTTTGGCAACTTTATATTGCGTAGATGTTCATTTGCCCTGGCGAGTTTCTCAGGAAAAAGCACCTTACCATCATATTGGCTCAAGGAAGGATCTATCCGGATATCCGGATATTTTTTCTTAATAACTTTCCATGCCTCTGCTTGTTTTCTTGTCATACTTCAAATTTAATTATATTTTCCTTTTAACAATAAATGCATCATAATCAGTTCCAACAACAAATTCCTCCAATTCATTTCCTTTGCGTCCCAAAATAATAAATTCGGCTTGAATTTCAGCTAAATACTTTGTAATCCCCATCCTATAAAGCCTTGTCCGGGATTTTGTGCTTCCTTCCGCATATATATAAGCATCAGGATAGTTAAGGGTGAAAATATCTACGGAGGTTACAATTGTTGCTAATATTTTATCTCTGTCACCGTTATTTGAAATGACAAAATCATCTAATTCATTAGTTAGAGGATTAATATCACCAAATGACAGGTTAAAAAGATATTCAATATCGGTTTCGTCAAAGTGAATAATTTTACAGATTTGCCCTTTTGGCCCTGAACTAATAAATTCAAATGACATTAAAGAATCGGTGGTAGCTAATTCATAACGTTCAAGTTTCATTTTTCACTTCTTCTTGTGAAAAACCTTCACCGGGTACTTTGCCTCCAGTTTTCCTTGAGAAATGTCTTTTAGTTTGCCCCGCAACAGGCTTTTTTTGAATGCGGAAAGGTGTTCGGTAAATAATACACCTTCCAGGTGGTCATATTCATGCTGGATGATACGGGCCTTGATGCCGTCAAATTTTTCGGTATGCGGCTGAAAGTTTTCGTCCTGGTATTTCAGGTTAATCACTTTCGGGCGGAATACATCCTCTTTTATGCCGGGTATGCTTAGGCAGCCTTCCTCATATTTCCATTCTTCATCCCCCTCATCCAGTATTTCCGGGTTTATGAATACCTGCTTAAAATTTTTCACGTTTTCATCGTCCAGCGCTGAAGCATCCACTACGAAAAGGCGAACCGGTTTCCCGATTTGCGGGGCCGCCAGGCCTATGCCGTGCGCGTTCTCCATGGTTTCATACATATCGCGGATGAGTTCGTCAAGGCCGGGTTCGCCTTTTTTAATTGGCTCTGCCTGCTTTTTCAAAACCGGGTCGCCATATATTACTATCGGGTATATCATTGATTTGCCTTAGTTTCCAAATACGACTGCAAAATTAATACAGCGCTGATTTTATCCACCAATTTTTTATCGCGGCGTTTCATTTTTCCTATCCCGCTGTCTATCATCGTTTGGAAGGCCATTTTTGAAGTAAAACGCTCGTCAATCCTGCCAATTGGTGTATCCGGGAATTCTTTTTTTAGCGCTTTTATAAACGCCTCTATCATCGGCGCCGACTGTGCCGGGCTGCCGTCAAGGTGCATAGCGTCGCCCACTATAAAACGTTCTACGGGTTCTTTGGTGGTATATGTTTTCAAAAATGCTATTGCTTCTTTTGAATCAACCGTTGCCAGCGCGGTGGCTATCATTTGGTTTGGGTCGGTAACGGCCACGCCTACCCTTTTGCTTCCATAATCTATGCCGATAACTCTTGCCAATGTAGGTTTTAGGTGTGGGGTTTTAGGTTTTAATTACTGCTTCTTCCCGAAATTAATTAGTGATATATCCAGGTACCGCTTTGGGTTGGCTTTTAAATCATTGATTAGGGCGTCAAGGTCATGGGTCGAGGCTTCGAGGTTTTTATACAGGGTTTCATTATTCATCAGCATCCCAACGCTTCCTTTTCCCTGGTTTATTTTTGTAAGCATATCATTTACCTGCACTATGGTTTCATTAACCGAATGTACCGTGCGTTGGAGGTTCAAGGCGCGGATAGTGTCGGAAATATCGGCAAAATTATTGATTACCCTGGTGATGACCTTATTATTGTCTTTCAGGTTTTGCGAAATGGACGCAATGTCGTTTACTATTTCTTTGATGCGCGGCGTTTCGTTGTCCACCAGTGTGCTAAGGTCTTTTGTAGAAGATTCTATATTTTGAAGGGTGTTTTTTACCGATTGGAAACTTAATTTCAAGTCCCGCCGGGTATTTTCATTAAATACATCATTCAGGCTTGTTACAGTGGTATCAATGCTTGCCACCAAAAACTCAATTTTCTTTTTCAGCGGGTCCACCTCCTGGTTCAGCGAGGCAAGGGTACTCATTTCCACAGCGCCAACCAAGGTATCGCCGCTTTCTACAGGCCGCGAATCTTTTAGCATGGCCAGGATGCTATACCCCAGCGCTGGGTTCATTTTATATTTTGCATCGATTGAATCCGACAATTTTGCTATGTTTAAAGGCTGCGGGGCTTCATCAAGTTCCAGCACTTTATTGCCAAGTATATCCGAACTTACTATTCGGGCAACCGTATTTTTATTGATATGGTATTCATGGCCTATGTGGAATTTTATAATCACATTATTGCCATTTTCATGCACCATCTGGAGGTTGTCCACCTGGCCGATTTGCAAGCCGTTAAGTATAACCTGCGTACTCTGGGTAAGGCCGCCCACGTTTACGTACTCGCTGTAGAGGTATTTGTCCCGGCTGAATACATTTCTGCCCTTCATAAAGTTGAACCCCAAAATAAGTACCGCAATAGCAATGGCAGCTAAAACGCCCACCCTGGTTTCATTTGATATTTTCACTTGTTGTCGTTTTTTACTATTTCTAAACCCCTAAACCTTATTTCAGCTTCTTTTGTTCCGTTTTACCCTGTTTAGTATTAAATGGGGCCGCCGGGAAAACGATTTCGACGGATG
>Ga0206800_1047_pt1 | contig 23008 bp, 24 predicted proteins | sample Alteio_BWOrgCont_64_FD_152898 | JGI IMG/M metagenome (GOLD analysis project Ga0206800, IMG submission 152898) | Enriched cells from forest soil in Barre Woods Harvard Forest LTER site, Petersham, Massachusetts, United States -... | ecosystem: Environmental > Terrestrial > Soil > Temperate forest >... | reverse complement strand
TTCACACTGTATTTCTGCACATCACCACTGGTCCATCCTTTACTTAAAGGTGCCGTTAAACGTTCAATGATTTTGAATAAGCCTATCCCGGTACCCAGAAAATCGGAGGCGTTTTGTTTCATGTTTTCTTTTATTTTTCCCGGATCATTGAGCAACTCTTGTAACGATTTACAACCGGGTTTTAGCGTACAAGAATCAACAAAAGCGTTTCGAACGTATTCTCGTCGATCCAAAGAAAAACAGGGATCCTTTGCGTCACTTGGAACCCCTTTAGTATTCAATAAATAGGCTCGAATCTGATTGATATATTCTTCCAAGACCACCGTTCTAAAACGATTCTCGATATTCCCTTTGCTCAATGCTGAAGCCCACCGTACCGAAACTGCTTCATATCCCTTTTCGTCTGGAGTTTTCGGATCGGTGAGTGTAAGTTGATGCAACTGTTGGATCAGATCGAAGACAAACGGTGCCAATTTTGAATCGAACCATTTTTTAATAAAATACCATGCTGCCCAATACGTGTCGCGTTGCTTTGCCAAACATACGCCTTGCGATTTTTGTAAATCCTGCTGACATTTTTGTTGCCTCTCCTTTCCATTTTTTAAATCGCTTTGTGCTTGGTGTAATTGTTTTTGACAAGCTTCGTTCCCTATTAATCGTTGATTCACTAACTCGAAGGTTTTCGCTTCGGCTTTTGCAGCTTCTAATTGAGAATTATTTTTCAAGAGTTCGCGAAACAAATTGTTTAACGGTGCAGCAGCACATTGAAACTCATCACACTGACCTGCAACACGATAACGAACGTGATAAGGAAGACGATAAGCAACACGAACTTTCTTGTTTTCTCCCACTAATCGAGACGAACGACGAAACATTTCAAAGCAAAAGGCAAAAAAAATCAATCTTACTTTTTTTTTCGTTATCCTTTCCCATTTCCTCCCCTCCCTCCCCTCCTTTTTTTTGTCTCACTCAATTTTTTTTTTCATTAGAGACCCAAATATGAGCAAATACCAAGAATTATTAAAATTATTGGGATATAATTTTAATGCCGTCAGGATTGTGGTCGAATATGTAACTGGTTTAAAAGCCGTTTCGTTGCGAGAGCTGAGAGTTGAAAACCGACGATCGGATGGTGTATGGCCCGATCAAACGGTGTTGAAATATAGACCCGTGCATAACATTGGCTGTGAAGTATCGATTATCAAATATCAAGGCCAACCTTGTGTTTGGAAAGAACGCTGGCCATTAGAAACTCCATGTCAAGTCGATCGCGAATTGGAAGTGTTGCATATGTTTGGTTCACATCCATCTTTAGTTCGTCCATTCGGTTTTACATTTGATGAATGGGACGATGAAGAGCAAGAGGAAGAAAAGAAGCGATTTATTGTTCATGGTTTATTATATCCCGTGGAAGGTAATTCCAATTTAAGTGACATCAACCGTAAACAGATACTCGCACCATCATCTTCCGAATTGCTGTCCTTTCTGGAACAAATCTTATCAGCTCTCGATCATTTGCATTCACATCGTATCATTCATCACGACGTTTGCTCCGAAAATATAATCATTCAAACCAAACCTATCAGTGCAGAAAAACACGTAATTGTGCGAGTGAAATTGGGGGATTTGGGCGTTGCCGAATGTGTGAATCAAAACGGACATGGTTCGGAAGAGTTTCGTTTCACTGGACGTTTCCAAAACGAAGCACCGGAACAAAAGGATGAGAAATCGGTCATTACCACCAAGGTACGAAAAAAAAAACACAAGTCAACACACAAGTTTCACAAAATGAACTTTTTTTTTCATGGATGTGAACAGCTCGATATGTTTGGTTTTCGTCTGATTGCCATTTATTTAGCGACTGTTGGTCGTAACGACGTGACTCGTCTCTTCCAAATGGTTCGAATTATGGATTCATTTAAACAAGTCGTCAACTCCATAGAGGAAATGAAATCTCTAAAAGCTTCAAAATTATTTCTTCAAGCCTGTGACGAATTTGAAAAGGAATTGTGGCCTGTTTGGCTATGGGATTGGATTGACAAATGTCATGCTTCTGATCCCAACGATCGTCCCTCCGCTCGCGAATTTTTAGCTCAAATCCAAACCAGTATCAAAAACGAAACATAACCAATTTTCTTTTTTGCTGTTTATACACACGCTTTTGCAACCTATTATGACGCTGTTCATTTGCCTTGACGCGAGATATATAATCATCGTAATGAAGAAACTCAAGCCAATGTGTTTGATCGAAAAGAAAACTGGAATATGTAGTAAAAAAGACAACCAAGATGGAAAATGTCCTTTTCAACACCGTGATCCCAAAACAATACCAAAAGGGACGGTGCAAACGTTTTTAACACCGGAAGAATTGGACACTGTGAAAACGCGTGTTCGAGCCGCTCAAATTGAATGGAAAGGTTCGATGATGGCTCCCCAATGGTCTGACGAATCAGTGTTATTTTTGTTGCATGTTTACGATCAAAAAACGGACGTCCTGATCGTTACCACAACTGAACAATTAAAGACAATCAAAATTTTTTCGGCTTTTGTCGTTGCATGGTACGAAAATGGTCGATGGAATTTAAAACCTGATCCAATTGGAATCAATACCTGGGAACTTCATTGCATTCGTACCTCTGTCAAACTATTTTCCTAGTTCACGTTCACACATCTAATGAATTTTATAACCAAACGCACGTCTATTGAGACACAAAAAAAATTGTTTGTTTCCTGTTCGTTCCCCAATCTCTTTTCAGAATCGTCAGAATCGTCATGCCATTGGAAAGAAAACGCAAAAGAAAGAAAGTCAGTACCTCATTCGATGTTAAATCCAATGAGCGAATGGTTGAGTTGGGTTCCGTAAAGATTTCGGACTGCCCTTGGAACGCAGAGCCGCTTCCGCGCAACGTAACGCCTTGTGGAAACGATCCGATGAAACGCGATTACTTTCGTGGTTCCATTGGTGAAATATTTGAGTTGTGTGTGGAAGGACATGCGGTGTTTGCCTGTTCGCGGTCTCGTTTGGCCAGCTGTCATCATTACGGCAACCTCCGTGTATCACAACGCTTTGTCATAAGCTGGGGAACAGTCATCTCGCGCTTGCCCGAAACGCTGCTGAATGATGCTTACCTAAAGAATCCCTCGGTCCATTATCATGATCATACCGACAATGAAGAATGGACTGTCGAAGCTCGTCCGGATCTTCGGTAAGTTCGCGCTGCGCCTCACCGGGCATCCCCTGGGGATGCTTGGGTAAGTTCACGCTGTGCTTTATTCCCTTTTTGGGGGATACTTCGGTTAACTACTGCCGTTAGTCGATTTGTGCGATGGCTGGAACCCGGTGACGAACGCGGTATACCGATCGATAACCTCATGAGTCTCGCTGTGATTCACTCTCTGTTTATCATTCGACCACTTTGTTTGCTCATCCAATCCTTTACCGCGCTCTTTTGAAATTTAGTCTTTTTTTTCTGGTCACTGTTGTATGACAGAACATGCGGAAAAGAAAAACGATGGATATTGATATGTCGTTGCAGACCAACTTCAAATCCAAACCAAGTAGAGAGGATCTTGTTCGCACGACTCTTCATCTGTTTTTTCCGTAAGTTCGTGATGGGTCTTAAACACCTTGTTTGGTGTAAATTAACTCGGTCTGTGTTTGTCAAGTGTTGTATTAATTGAATTGATTATTGAATATGCTGGAAAAGACCAACTGTTGACGTTTTCATTTGGAGGAAGTGATGGAATTCAAGTGATTTTTATGCAAGATTATGTATACTGTCAAACCGTCGCTAATCCTCAATTGTTACTATCCTCTTGTCTTCAAATATCACCAGGTGATCACTTACAATTGGACGTTGGTTGTGGTTATTACCGATTTAATCAAAAATGGAGTCTGTTCTTAAAATCCATCAACATAGAAAGTACCGATTGGAATCCTGACCAATGGGATCGAATACCGTATAAACATTCCCAGGGCGGTGAATACCGTACCTTGACATTTTACGATCAGAACAATGTTCGATCAGTTCAACTTGTTCCTTTGCGAGTGACAGTTTTGAAATAATCAATTTTTTTCTTCTTCTAAAAGCTCTTTTTCTTGACAAGACATGCTCAAACGAAAACGAAACAATTTATTGACACCAACGAAACAAAAGCAAACGGTTAGAAACACGTTTGCAGAACTAACCTTTTATCAAAAGAAACTATTATCGATTACCGAGCAAGTCACAAAATTATCAGCATCTCTATGTCTCCAAATCATTGAATATGTACTGTTTTTGGAAGACAATTTCGGAATCATGATTCATTGGGGTTTATATTCTGTTCCCGCTTTTGATGCCGTTGAATCAGCAAAACGCAGAAATATCGGAAACGGTTCAGAATGGTATCACAAACGCTTACAAACGAGCGAAACTGATTTCCGACCGACAAGTGGATATAAAGAAACACAACGGTATCATAAAAACAAATATGGTGCGCATCATCAATATTCTGAGTTCATGACGGATTTTACGGCCAAACAATTCAGTGCTGATGAATGGATAAAAAAATTTGTATCATGTAATGCATCTTACGTAGTCATTACTGCCAAACATCATGATGGATTCTGCTTATGGCCCACAAACACTACAACATTTTCCACAACACATGCGGCCTGTGCGACGAACGGTCATTCCGACATTGTCAAATCCATTCAACAGGCGTGTCGGAAATATCATCTCAAATTTGGCATCTATTTCTCATGGATGGAATTTGGCAAACCTAATACAAAAGAATTCCTTTTGAATATCGCAAAACCTCAATTACTTGAACTCATGGAATATCAACCGGATTTCTTTTGGTTCGATGGTGACTGGGTTTTTAAAACCAAGGAAACCCAACTTGTGCTTGACGACTGCGTAAAATTGATCAGAAAACGATTACCATTAGTCCAAATCAATGATCGAATCGGTCATTTTGCTGAACGAAAAGCCGATCCCAATTATCTTGGGTTATCCACCTATCGCGTATATGAAGATCGATTCATTCCTGTTACCAAACCTACTATTGCTTTTGAATCGGCACATACGATTGGATTGTCGTGGGGCGTAAATCATCAACAACAAGAAAAAGATTATAAAACAGCATCACAGCTCAACAATTTAAGACGAAGAGTTTTGAAATTGGGTGGACGATTTTTATTGAATGTTGGACCAAACGCCGATGGAACACTTGATCCCATCGAAGTAAAACGTTTAGAACAAATGATCCTCTGAAGATCAAAAAAAAATATGATTAGATCACCGGTTAACACTCAACGCATTTTTTGTATTTTTGTTTTCAGAAATGTCAGTCATTCAGTTTGCACTTCGTCAACCTGTTTATCAACTCGTTCAAGTTCATAAACTATTGCATAACGTGTTTATTAAAACCGACACAGGTGACATGTCAAACGGAGTGTTGATGGGTTTTGGATTTATCGATATTATTTTGGAATATTTAAGAATTTGTTTGTTCAATAATAATAAAATTCCTTACTCATTGATGTTACGTCCCGAAATCAACTATACTCCAGTACCTTCTCCTCTTTCTGTCTGCATCCATAACTTTTTTTTGTATTTTTTTTACAGAATTACGTGTTCAAGTATTGGGAAGATTTCACGCGTAAATGTGATGGTGAAGGCTGGCATCCAGTTGTCCTTTATTGGTCATGGCAAAAAAATTTTTCAAGACAAACACAAAAAAAGAACGAGCTGTCGAAAATGACCATCACAAAAACTGCAACGTTGTATTTGGTTCTTGTCGTTCGCGAAATGGATACGACAGTGCGAATTGATCAAGTCACATATTCGGAACATTCAGAAATATGGCATTGGATTGCGCAAGACGAGTCTTCTAATTTTTTGCAAACAACGCTAGATTTATTATACTATTAACAAAAAACGCCAATCAGTCGCAACGAACGTTTCATATAACCACCTCTCAATTCTTCTTGTTTTCCTCCTTCTGCCAATTGTGCTCTAATTCGATTCCATAAATTTTTCACTGCCTTGAGTGGAACAAGCAGATATTTGGTTACCGTGACAACATTCAGTACAATCGTGACACTTAAAAAGATCAAGGCCAGTAGTAACACCCATTTTAAGCCGACGGTCGCTAATAACCAACTCAAACAAGTATACACCGTCGATCCGACCCATTTGACAATTTCAAATATGGAACCGGCAAATTTACCAAAATATACACCTGCCGTGGTATTGACACGATTGGCCAGCGTCAATAGGTAACCTGGTTTAAATTCAAAGACGTCAGCACTTCCTATTACTTTCGAACTGATTGCGCCGATTTTCTCACCCGCATAAGCAAATCCTTGGATGGCGGTAGACGAAATGGTTCCTAAAAACGAACCCAACGTTGAACCCAAATAAGGAGATGCCGCCGACGCAACAGTAGCCGCAGCTTGTGCTGAATCGGGTAAGACCGACGGCAAGATCGAATCAACTTTCACAACAGAACCGACGAAGAAATCAATCGGTGCTTTAAACAATGGATAATTCGTCAACAACGGATCTAAAGCGCCAAGTGTGAATTGTAGTGCTTGAGTATTTAAATTCGCCAAACTTCCAATCCACACAATATTCACGATCAAAGTCGATGACAGCCATAGAACATGGGAAGCCAACGTTTTTGTGGTATTCAATACAAAGAGGCCTTTTGATGAAGAAAAGGAAGTAGTTGTGCTTTCCTCACTTTCATCTCCTCCTGTGATTTCAGATTTTATCTCTTCGTTTGCTTCTTGGTTAAACTCATTCCAAAACCCGTTCATGACTTGTACAATAACGACATTTGACACATCGATGGTTTCCAATTGTTGAAGGATTTTCGATTTGCTGAGTGTATATTTATTCATGACTTTTTTCCGTTTATGGATATGAGTGGCTGGTAGCAAACTCAATTCATATGCTTCGCTATCTGACGCTTTTCGATATCGTTTCTGGAGTTGGCTCACGAGAATTACGACGTCTTTTCCATAGATTTCGATTAACAAATCGCGCACTTGTGTTTTCAACTGTTTTGGTTTCATACCACTGGTATGAGCAAGTATCGTAAATAAACGACTTAATTGTTTCCAATACGTGTCATAGGCTGCGAATGTATTTGTCAATCGTTTGATCCATTCGGGTGATCCGAGAAAATCCTCGTTTGTATGATTATTTTTCATCGTATTTACGTTTTGCAGTGTGCGTTCTGTTACGCTCATAATTGTTACAAGTGTGGAACTCATTTCGGGTCCTAATTTCTTTAAACCAGTGGTAACACTGCTTCTTAACTGTGTTTGTTCCGTCTCTTTTGCGGATACTTTTTCGACCGTCATGACATTCCATAGTTTTTCAATGTCTGTCAATTCGTTGGCTGACCATTTTTCGTTCGCAAATGCCAATGTTTCTTTTCGACCGGGTAATACCGGACATTGTTGCACGTCAACCGACTTTTTCTGCTCCCTTTCTTTCGGTATTGGTTTGGATTTTTGTCTTGGTACCTTAATTTTTTTCTTTTTCTTTTTTGCACCGCCCGCTCTTACCAATCTTTGACTATGACGATTCATTAACAAACAAAAATGATGATTGATTGATTCTACAAATGTGGTTGTTTTATTTTTTTTTTCTCTTTCAAAGTATGCCCCCTTTTTTTGTTGATCCCTCCTTTTTTTGTTGATGTCTCTTTTTTTTTGTTGATGAGGTAAGTGATGAGGTTCATTTATTCGTGTGTTGTGGTATTTATGACGCTCACTTTTATACCGATAATGTTAATGTCCATAGACGATATGCGTCATGATCGATTTTCACACGGATTGCTTGGGATAACTCTCGGTGTCTCTCCGATTGTTTTATATTCAATTTGGAAAAAATATCCAAATCGGTTACCATTCGACAATTTTCCATGCATTGCTTGTCTGATTTTACTGTGGTCCTTTGTTGTCGTCTCTCATATTGTCGATAGCTTGATCCCGTTCGTTCCCAATGCAGTTGCTTAAATGAAGTTGTTTAAATGAACTTCTTTAAACATTCTTTCGAAAACTGATATCCTTTTTTTTTGTTTGCAGTGACAAAATGTCATTTTATGAGACGTTGAAATCAATCAAAATGGATGAGAAATATCACTGTCATTGGCAGAGCTACATCACGTCGTTAAAAGTGGACGAAAAAGATTTGGCGAATCGAAATATGCTTGAAGTGTGTGAAAATGTCAGATTGAATTTTTTATTCGGAGTGTTGCCACTGAAATTAGCAGAAATGGAAGAAGAGCAGAAGAAGAAAAAAAGAGAAAGCAATGCAAGACCCACAAAGGCACAAAAAATGCTTATGAACATTTGCACACCTTTGACTGAAGCCAAGCGTTTGTCGATGCTTCCATTCTATCCCGAATTTGTTCCTCATTTCAGTGGCCATTGATTGATTATCATTATCAAATGTTTTCACCTTTGTTTTCTATTTTATTTTTCAGGAGTGATCAAATGTTTGGAACACATAAAACCACAAAAGCAGCAATTCAAAAAGCATTATCCAACGGGTTTTCTTGGTTGGATACGGCGACTGGATATCAGAATACTGCCGTGATCCGTGACGCATTGCTACCACAACAGAAAGATGGAGTGATTTTACCAGGCGTTTCATTGTTGACGAAATTCAATTCGGGTGATTTTCAAGATGTCAAAACCATTCCGACCTATCTTGAACAACTACCTCTTGTGCCAGCCATCTGTCTTCTCCATTCCCCATCAAAAGATATCAAAGGAAATTGGTCACCTGACGAAACATTAAACCATTTTCAAGCCATGAAGACGGCTGTCGCACATTTCAAACCAGTCCTTGGCGTTTCCAATTTTTCTATTGATCAGCTTTCCTTTCTTCTTGATCAAAAATGTCCAGTTCAACATGTTCAACTGGAATGGAGTCCTTACTATCAGCCGAGGAAGTTATTGCAATATTGTTTGGATCGTAAAATTGAGGTATCGGGATACCGCCTTACCCATCAAGGTGACATTTTCAAAGATGAAAGTTTAAAAACAATGGCGTCCAAATACAAAGTGAGCATCTTACAACTGGTTCAAGCATGGTCCCGCAAACATGGAATCATGTAAAAAACCATCCACAACGCACCCTAATAGCTAATACATTTCCATTTTTTTTGTCTGGATTTCATTTTTTTTTATTGGCACAGACCGATTGTGACGTCGACTAAACCGGAACGAATCACCGATATGGTGGAAGTAAGTGTTCCATTTAGCGAGACCGATTTGTCTACATTGCTCCATTTAAACAAAGGCGCGTCAGGTTCGACCTGTATGTTAAAATGGGCCAAACAACATGACGCATAATCGACCGATCGAAAGGAATGAAAAGTATTTTTTTTTTCTCTCAATTGAATCGATTCGAAAAAGGATTTTCTAACAAAAATTTTCTAAAGAATAAGCGAAATTTTTTTCAGATATCTTTTTTCATTTGGCCCTTGTCATGACTGGATTAAAGGATGCCTTAGCGTATATCGCTATCACATGCATTGTTTTAATCGTGATTTTGTTATTGTTTGCGATATGGGCTGATTGGTCAAGCCGTTATATCTGGAAAAGTATCACCACCTTGGCAGTGATTTTCGTGGCTGCTATCTGTTTCCACCCACTCATAGGGTATTTTATTCCAAAAAGTATGGGAGACGAAGCAGCTGCAAGCAAAAAATAATAATAACAAGCATCTAAAAAAATTCTTTTTTTTTCTCTACAAAAAAAAACGTGATGTCATCTCACTCGCTGTCCTCAACACCAACAACAACAACAACAAGCACCAGTCCTTTCAGTACGGGAAGAATTCATCGTCGATTGCGGTCAAACATTCGCGTTGTAACAACGACGAATGCATCCTTAGCTTCCTTACTCACTCCCCATGGCAAAAAATTGTTTTTAGGTGGTGACGACAAAAATCATTATCATCATCATCGAAAAGAAATGGATATTTCGAGTACATATCCCAAACCACAGTTTCTTTCACATTCGGCTCCCACATCCACCGTCACGACGCCGAACAGAAAAACAAAACGAAAACGAATTGCGAAAACGGTTCAACTCAATACCCGCATGATTTTGACGAGTTCTACTAATAATAATAATACTGACAATAATCCTCCTCGAAATGTTTCAATCGCACCTCGCGATGTTGTACTGATCGTAGCTAACGAAAAAGTTAACGCGCCAACGGATGATAAAGAATCGTCTTGTGATATCCGGGAATGTATTGCCGTCTTAAGTCCAAATGGGACGATTTTGACCACAACGACAACTACGGCGACATCACCGGCGACAGAAACGAAAGCGGTGACATCTCCGACAACAGAAACGAAAGCGGTTCTGACTGCATCCCCTTTTAAGACACCGAGCGAATGTAGTAAAGTGATGGACAAAAATCCAGCTTTGTCATCCTCCCCAATTGTTCTCGTGCCATCACCAGACGCCACAAACAAGAAATTTTGTTTCATTTGTTAACTAGCATTAATGGAATGGAAATCATTCTGCAAAAAGTTCGTTAGTTGCGCTCCAATCGATAAACACGACCGGGTCTGAGCTGGGATTGGGATTGGGATTGGGATTTCTTTTTTCGGTTTTAGTTTGACAAACAAGTGGAAGTTCTGGAGAAAAGGGTGTCGGAGTGGCATAGGCAATGATCAAATCCCACAATGGTTCGGTGAATTTGGTAAATGAACAGAAAAATGAGTGTTTTTTGAGATATAGATACAGGCGATTCAGATCGACCATTTGATCAGGAAACCACGCTCTGAGCTGGGTTCCGTATGTATCGAACAAGTTAGAAGGGTTGCGCAAAAATCGCGCCATTTTTGTATTCCATCGAAATTTGAGAGAGAATAAATCCGGGTCGCGCTTGAGATCGCCATTGGTATTCACCCATTCCATCCAATCCAGATCATGGACAGGCTGCAGTATACCAGAATCACAACTTTTTGGCTTCTCCATAATTGGGTAAACTGTTAATTCCATGTCTTTAATATGATCGTTTTTGGATACTCGATAACGAGTTTCACCATCTTGCTTTTCAGTTACTTGAGATTGTTTTGTGATATTTGTAATGACACCCAAAAATTTCTCGTTGTGTACTGGCAACAATATTTTTTCGGAAGAAGACAACAGTCGCCAACATAGCAACACCCCAGCAGCTTCTTCTCGATTCCATCGTTTTTGATCTCGTATTTGTTGGGTACGCATGAATTGTCTATACAACGAACCGATTAAAGTCACAACAAAACGATTTTTCAGTTTACCGTCGTTTACGTTGTAATTCCTTTTCCTTTTCCTTGTCCAAAATTTCGTCTTTCATCAAGAGAAAATGTTCCGCCAATGTTTTTTCACCTTTGACTTTCGATCGTGCCAAAATTCGTCGTTCTCTTGCATGTTTTCTTTCATTCTTCCAAAATTCATTATATTCTTCATGAGATCGTCGATTTAATTCAGAAAGTTCTCGTTGTTGCCGTCGCTGCAATCTCCACAAACGTTTTCGATCGCTGCGATTCACAGCTTTTTGTAAACTCAATGAATGTTCCGCCAATGTCATTTGTTCTTGAAAATAGCGATCACTTTTTTGTCGCATTTCTTTGATCGTTCGTTTAACTTGTGGCCACGAATGTCCGTCCACATATTGAGACCAAGAGTTAACGGATGTTGACTCGTTTTGATCTTTGATAATTTTTTTCTTTACCACCTCCTCTTCCTCATCTTCTTCTTCTTCTTCAAAATCATATACGAAATCTGGATCACGTTTTCGTTTACTTGTCCGTCTCATCTTCAAAAAGAAAAAAACAAAAAAAAACGCATCAAAAAAATATTTTTTTTTTCTTGCATGAAAGGTGAAACTATGCAATTTTTTAAAATCAAAAACGGCTGGAATATTTGCTGCCGGAATTATTACTGGCAGTATTATACATTCCCGTGTTTTTTAATGGACCTCTGGGTATCAATTGGCAACGATTCACAAGAACAGAAAAAAGAATCCTGTCGTCTTTTTCCTTCTCATAAATAAAGCCGGTTGTTTTTACGGTAGGTTTTTCAGAAGTTATGGGCAAACGAAAGAGAAAATATGTTTGGACAAACAAAGAGGGTTGCACAAGGAGACTCGAAAGGATAAAATATGTTTGGAGAAACAAAGAGGGTTGGACAAGGAGACCCGAAAGGATAACCGTATGTGGTATAAGAATGGGATGCCGCCAATTTGAACGTATTCAGATGTGTTTGAGAAACATCATTTGTAATAAATTAAAACTACTAGAGTATGAACAAGAACGTATCAAATGGTATTTGAGTAAGTTCGGACCCTCCTAATCATCCCTTTTAGGTGACTACTGATTTGAGACTTGGTGATGTTTCTTTTTTGTTGTTGTTCCTTGAGAAAATTCTATTGGCATTCATGCAATTTTTCCGTTGCATGATGCTAAATTGGGCTATCACCTACATGCACCTCTTTACGTTGAAATGATTAAATCTGTTTGTCAATTTAAACATCCATTCGATTTTGACATTTCCGTGTTGAGACATTGTGTCTATGGAAAGAACAACGGTATTCAAACTACACCATGTCAGAAAAAAATTGGTGATCATATACACATGAACGCCTGTTCGAGTTTTCCGTTTTATTGCTGTTGGGACACATATGACTATCAAGAAAACGAAAATTACTCGAGATACGGTGGTGATATTGAGTTGGAGCGAACGTTTGATTTTCTTTTGTCGATCGGTTACCCGACATTATTGCGACAAAAACTATTTTCATTTATCAATATTTTACCACAAGTCCTCCTTTCTCTCATTTTTGGATATTTAAACAATGGGTCGACAATCTATCGTCCGTTTTTTAAACCCTCAAACCTAAATGTCTGGAGTATATATCGCGAGCAAAACGAAACGAGACAGAGAAAACTCGCTGATACAAAAGCTATCTCTCGCTCTCCCCGTCGCAATGAATTATCACGTTTGTTAGAATAGGACTCAGTCCCGTCCCACGTATTGCCCTTTTTTTGCATGTTTTTGTTTTCTCTCACTCTCTCTCTCTCTCTCTCTCTCTCTTATCAACGTATGGTTCAGAACATCATGGCCGCCGCTGCCGTGACAGTAACCAAGCTCAAGAAGGCGTGGTTACGAGTGGCAATTCCGGTGCATCTGATTGACTCAAAATATGCAACTGCCAGCAGTCAATCCCGAAAGACACGTTTGTTCGTGGTCAGTGGTATGGAAGATCCTGATTCATGTGCGGGTTGCGGTTCGGACGTATGGTTTACGATACGAAAAGAAGAAGGAAAGACCATTGAAGAGGCGGAAGAGAAACTAAAAAAAAATGGATCACGTCTAATATCCAAGGACTTCCATGGTCAACGGACGAACACTAATAGCACTCTAACCGTTTTCCCATTTCTCGCTTAATAAAAACAATTTTTACAACCCAGTCAATGTACATCAAGTCATTTTATTTTATGTTTACAAATCTTCATCGGCATCAGCGGGGAGAGGAGTTATGTTCGCTTCGTCGAGGGCAAGATTATTCGCCTCAATTTGTTTTGGATCAATTGTTATTTCGGGAGGTAACAAAGCCGGAGCTTCCACAAAATGAGCATTCGGTTCATTCGTGAGTTTGCGAAGCAGAAAAATAAAGGGTTTTTCGAATCCGAGGTTCGATTTTGCACTAGTGACACCGAGTGAACAAGTCAACAAACAGAAACAACCGAGATAAAATTGGTGTTTTTTCTTGTTTCATACCTGATATCATAGTATTGGAGATTTTTTTTACGATGAAATGTAATGTCTTTCGGTTTCACTTTTCGATCTTTGACATCGCATTTGTTTCCGACCAAAACAATAGGAATATTTTCACAAACTCGAGTGAGATCTTTGTGCCAATGAGGTACTGATTTGTAGGTCACACGTGAGGTTACGTCAAACATAATAATCGCACAATGTGCACCTACGAAAAACACAAAACGAAAAACGTCAAACAGCATCAAACAAGGTCGTCTTGGAAAGGAAACGTTCCGATATAGTAACCATCTCGCAATCCTCCTAATATGCGTCAACAAAGCGTTGTCAGAATGACATCGAAAAAAGAGGAAATCAGAAAATTTACCGAGTTTCTCTTGCTGGTAGTTGGTTCATTGTGACAACAACAACAACAATAACACAATCACGATTAGGACAAATCGATTGAATGCAAGGAAGGAAGCACTTACCCCAGCCGTATCCCAACAATTGAACACCACTGCACCCAAATTTGAATGAAACATTAAAGGATGAACTTCCACTCCCATGGTCGCTACATATTTTTTTTCAAATTCTCCGGTTTTGTGACGTTTAACGAATGTTGTTTTTCCCGTTCCACCATCACCAACCAAGACGAGTTTAAATGTCGGATAAACAGGTTTCTTTTGAGCCACATTCATTACTTTGACATCAGAAAATTTGACGTCTTGCCAGAGGCTATTAAATGCAGCCATTATTCACTAGAAACAAAAATAGAACGAGTTTTATCAGTGGAAAAGAAAAGTAAGATCACGAAAAAAAAACTCATTTGTAAATTTTTTTTTCAATCTCTAAACAAAACAAACAAAAAAAAAATACAAATTAATCCACACAATCCAAACCTCTCGTGTTATCAAGTTATACGTTTTTTTTGGTTGATTTATGTTATCAAGTCAGACATTTCTTTGGTGAATTTGAATTTATCTCGTTATCTCGTGTGTTTTATAGGTTTACAAAAAAAGTATCATCATGTCGTCTTCAAATCGTGCAGTAACTGATCAAGTATTAAATGCTGTGGTCGCAGCAATTGTGGCGGCAGCTCAAGAAGAAAAAAATCAGGAAATGCGGCCGCGAATTGTACATTTAAATCGGCCCGAATTGCAAAATCCAAATGCAAATGTAAATACCAATCCTTTACCGGTACCACAAAATCCAAATGTAAATACCAATCCAGTACCACTACCACAACAAAATCCGGCTCAAGCACCGCCTGCATTACTCAATCCAAATGCTCCACCCGGTTTGAACCCGGCTGTTGTTGTTGCTGCCGGTGTTGCTGCCGGTGGTGGTGGTGGTGGCGCCCCTTTGAATGCCGCTCCTCCTGCTGCTCCTGTGGCACCACCTGTGGCACCACCTGTCCAACGTATTCACGTGGATCCAGAAATTATGAATTTATACAATCAAGGAATTGCATCGATGAACAATCGGCGCTACGATGAGGCTGTTCAAACGCTCGAATTTGTTCTTGGGATGTTTCCATCGGGAACTGACATGATTCCTACCGCTCAAATGCATTTGGGATTTTGTAAATCAAAACAGCGTCAATTACCAGAAGCCGTTACTTATTGGCGACAAGCAATTCAGTATCATCTCGAAAGTCAACGCCCGGCATGTCCTCGTCGTTGGTGTACCTTTACCGTGAGGACGACTCATTCGATTGTGCGAGCATTGTTGGATAACAAGGATGCGAAAGGAGCAGCGGAGACGATGAATCCGATGATGTCCGATCCAAATGCTGTTATTGCAGCACAAGATCCAGCATGCTGGCAATTACAAGGTGATGTTCAAGCCGAATTAAAAGAATATAAATCTGCGATTGATTCATACCGTGCGGCATTACCATTATTGACGGCCGACGAGGATGATTTAAAAGAAGAATTGAGTGCATCCATTATCGATACAATTTCAGAAGGAAAATTTCATGAAAAAATTGAAAAGATGTACTTAGAAAAAGAAGGAAGTGATACGAAAGAAGTGCTTCAATTGATTGATCAAGTCATTGCGATGCAGACAGGATTAACTATGACTCATCCGTTCTTGCCCGAATGGAATTTTTATTTGGGTGGAATTAAATTTCGTCAGAAGCAGTACGTGGATGCGATCAAACATTTGAAATATTTTACAGAATGCAAAAAATTTACTCAACCCACTCATGCTGAGCCGGTGCCCCCAAACCGCAAGCTTGAAACTCATCTTGTTCTGGGTGAGTCATATCTCGAAATTCAAAACTGGAAGTTGGCCGAGGAGCAAGGAAACAAAGCCATCGCTTTGAAAGAATGCTGTCCAAGTTTTTATTTACAATCAAGAGCGTTGGAAAAATTGGGAAATTTGGGTATGGCATGGATTCAAGTGACGAAAGCGATGACACATAAAAATGGAGAAAAGAAGCTTGAAGACGAAAAAGAAAAGAAAATGGAAGACTCCAAGTTTCCACTGCCTCTCGTTTCAATCGAGGAATTAACCGAAATGGGGAAGCGGATCAAAGCGACATTGGATGAAAAAATGGCGAAAAAACGTGAACAAGAAGAGTTAGAAGCCAAGAAAAAACAGGCAGCATTGGACGAAATGAATAAATTGATTCCGTCGGATAATGACGATGACGATTGTGAAGAAGGAGAAGGTGAATTAGGAAAAAAAAGAAAGGACGCACCAACATCATCATCAACAGTGCCACCAAATGAACAGAGTAGTAAACGAAAGAAAAAGAATGGTTCCGATACGAAAAAGACACGCAAAATGTTAGGCATGTTTATGAACAAACTCGAAGGTATGGAAAAATCATTGAATGATATGGCAAAATCCAAAGGCGTTGAATGTGTCACATGTTGTTTGGAGTCGCGATCCGTTCGGTTTCAGTGCAAGCATGTTTGTGTATGTGAACGATGTTCCAATCAGTTATCGGAATGTCCCATGTGTCGCGCACAAATTACTGAACGGCTAACTGTGTTTTTGAATTAGTATACTAAACTAAAAAGAAAATTTTTTTTTCACATGATTAATAGAGATTTCTTTTTGTTTGTGGAGGTCGTGAGAGGAAAGACACTAGCGTATTCAGCGATGATGAGCAAGAGGGAATGTGGAATGAAAACCAGAGTTGTTTTGATGGCTGAGGAAAACGTTCGATCAATACAAGGCAAACAGAGTTGACGTTCACCCAGGACAAATCCACATTGTGAAATTTCAATGGCCGAGTTAGAGCATTCCACACATGATTCCGATCGAGAAAAACACATTTGGCAGTACAAAAAATGTGTCGGATGAAAACAATAATGCTTGTCACACGTGACACAAATTTTGCTTTGGACGGAACGAATCGTTTTGTCAATTGATAATGCATTATGTTTTTCACAAAGTAACAATTTCCGTTTACCTATGATGACAACAAGAAACGGAACAAATATAAAAGATTTGTGTGGTTTGTCGTTGAGAAGGAGACATACTACGGCAATCTTTTCCATCGCAGTGAATTTCAAATGTTTTCACATTTCGAAATTCCATGCATAAAACACAACGATCTTTTCGTCTCACACATGTTTGATATTCGTTAGTGGAACAGTTTGTCCAAAATTGACGAGTACTATCCCATCGAAAGTCGCTATGTTGAAAAAGACAGACGCGACATAAAAACGATATCGGGGATACCGAGGTACCACATTTGTAAGAATCCGTGCAAACGAACGATGAACAATGAGAACATTTCGCCATTTTGCGTTGTTTTCCAATTCGTTGGCAGGTGACGCAAGGTGTAAAAAGCCCGCAACTACGGCAATATGTTTTACTATCCTCCGAAAGAACCGAACGACTTTGAATCAAGCTCACAATTCGGTCTTTCGAGCCGTCGTTTGTTAAGTTCTTGTCATCTTTTTTTGAAAAACATGTGTCACAGAATAACAGAATTCGAGAGTCTTTACAGTCTGGATCCACACAGGATATAATTTTGGAACAACAGGGACATAAAGAATTGGAACAGCCATCACAAGTCAACACTTGCCATTCGTTCGATACCCAGTGATTACAATTTGTCAATCGATAAAAATCGTTTTTGCAATTGATACATAATGTTGCACCGATGATCGACGCAGAACCTGTGTTTCCTGAATATTTATCACGCACAACTTTCATCAACTGAACTGGCTGAAAATCAATAATGTCTGATATTTTATCAACTGCCGACTTGCATCGAGAACGACCACAGTGGGGTACACATTGACAATAGAAGCAGCGCGTGATTGGATTCGTTTCTTTTGTTTTATTTTCATTGGAATTGTGGTTCTTTTTCGTGCACTCCAAACAAGTAAATCGGTGGCAAATAAAACACCGACCCACCGTCTCATCATTCACTTTTTTACAATCATCACAGAGTGACCGCGTATGAGAATTCTGCTGCCCCATCCTTCACTTCTATCTTCTATCACTCTATCACAGCGAAAAAAAAATCTTCAATTACTCATCACATTTTTTATTCATTAATTGATCCAAAATAAATGCTAAATGAGACAATTTTTATTCATTGATCGATCCAAAACAAAGGCTAAATGAGACAATTTTTATTCATTAATCGATCCAAAACAAAGGCTAAATGAGACAATTTTTATTCATTAATCGATCCAAAACAAAGGCTAAATGAGACAATTTTTATTCACTTTGGAAGACTAATCGATCCGATCGGAGAGTATGAATCCCACCTTTCCGATTTTTGGCCAATGAACGAAGAAAATATGGATGTTTCGCGACACTTTTACCTTTCGACTTTGACTTGGCTTTCGCTTTCCCTTTCGCTTTCGCTTTCCCTTTCGCTTTCGCTTTCCCTTTCGCTTTCGCTTTCCCTTTCCCTTTCCCTTTCGCTTTCGCTTTGGACTTTGATTTCGCTTTCCCTTTCGACTTTGATTTGACTTGAGTGGTTTTCTTTTTTGCGTTTGTGGATGATGTCAGGCATTTGACCATAATGAATCCTTCCAGATCGCAGTCTGGAATGTTGGAACACTTTTCCTTTGTCAATTTATTAGCAATCAACGTGTTTAAAAATTGATTGTACCGTGTTTTACCCACCATGGATTTGTCTTGCGTCACAATGGCTTTTTTAGCAATATCTTTCCGTTCGGTACAAGTTGTCGAATTGACATATCCCAATTTTCTATAGAATCCAATCACATCATGCAAGGCACCCAATTGAATACGGTTAATACGTTGTTTTTTCGCAACGGTTTCCAAAAAATGCATGAGTTTGGTACCATAACCAGGTGCCGCACAAATCAAGTCGAGCCACAAATAAGTGGCCTTTGTTTTGGAAAAGACGTCTCGTTTCTTGTTTGGTTTTGGTAAAAATCGTCCTACGATAAATCCATTCAGATGTTTGGAACGCTGTTTCACTGTTTTCTCGTCGGCCGATTCCGGTTCCGATAAAACGATGAAATCGGGCGATTGTTTTTCGAACGTGAGCAATTCAATCAAATAACTTCGTTTTACATTGTTACCACAAATGGAATCATCAAATTTTTGGTCCGAGACCTTTGTCAATGCCATCAATACAGAATGCGCTGTCTGAAATTCATCCGAATCTGAAAAGTAAACCTTCATGTTTTTTTTGGGCCGAAAAAAAATGCAAAGGAAATGACGAACGAATTCTTACTTTTTTTCTGACAATAATCTCAGAACAATATAAGTCGATCCCAACACAACCAAAAAGAACAGTAATGTGGTCCGTTGTTCAGCAGCCTCATCATTTTTTCGTGTTGTCAATTTCATTATTTCACTGGAAAAAAAAAGAAAAAAAAAGCGGTTTATTTTTGGTTAGAAAAATGCACGCATCATTTTTTCGATGCGTCCACAACAATTGGGACATTGAGTTTGTTTGGTTCGTGAGTACGTATTGGAACATGCTTCGCATAAACATAAATGACCACAAGGCAAAATAATATATCTGGACGCTCGTTCAAGGCAGACGACACAATTTTGAACGCGATTTTCACGATCAGTGACGATCAAGGATACGTCTTTGAGATCGGGAGTTTTCATCAAAGATTGAATAGTCATTGGAGATGATGGTGGTAATTGTGCAATTGTTGGTCCTGACGAGGATGGAGGTAATTGTGCAATTGTTGGTACTGATGACGATGCTGGTAATGTCATTCCGACAGCACTGATCGAACGATCTCCATCGATTAAACCCTGAATTTGCTGTAATCGCGAGAGCACGGTAGAATGTACCGCCACCGCCCGAGGACTCGGCGGCAACGCGGCCGCTTTGCCGCCGGGTACCAATGCGTTGAGGTGATTGACATTCGCTTTGATCACAGCCAAACGATCGCAAGGGCCGTTCGACGGTTTGGGATTATTCGTCGAATTTGATATTTGCGTCGTCTGCGCCGTCGGGATCGCTGGTAATTGTGCAATTGTCGGTACTGCAAGTTTCGATTCGGATGCTACAGGAGCAAAGATATAATCACAACGTGCAAAGCGATGCAGTTCCGGGATCCAACTAAATGCTTCTTCACGCTTCTCGTGATAATGAATTCCATGGGCACATCCTTTGGATCGATCCGTATCGAATCGATCAGGTCTTACCCACTCACCAACCGGATATACAGATACGGTACCTCCGTGATACACGGCCGAGTGAGCTGAAAATACATCTCCGTTCTGTAGGACAACTTCTCGTTCAATAATCGGTTCTTGCAATTCCAATACTTTGACTTGGTCAGCACGACATTTTCGATAGGTCATAAAGTAATCGCTTTCTACGGGCATCACAGTTTGTGCGTGAGTCGGAACCCATAGCTTAATAATACACCAACTTTCCGTTGACGACCAAATTTGTACCGGTGGTAAGGAATATGATGCAATAATGATGGATGTCAAGAGTGGTAAACGAGTCCATTGTGATAAAAATCGGGTAAAATCGGCAGGCACCATTCGATGAGGAACATTGTACTTGGCTGCTTTATACACAATCTTACCATAATTTGATATTTGTGTGCTCTGTGTTAATAAATCAGTACGAACCTTGCCGTCTCGTTCCTCGTACACTTTCACACCTTTTTGGTCCAACTTTACATTTTTTGTAAAAGTCGTGGAAACTCCATTGGGATTTTTCACATCTTCTTTTAAGGATTTTTCCACTTTCGACGAACCTTGACCACAAACAAAAATGTGTTTTTCGACTTCCGAATCCAACCTCTGAAGAAATTCTAACGAAGAATCATTGAGACGGTGATGCCAGTCGCGACGATAAATCCATTCTTTCTTTCGAAATCCACATGTCGAGGATAAATAACTCGATAAAACACAACGACAATCGCTTTTGTTAGTCGAGCGTTCCTCTTCATAAGCCCAGCGCTCCTCACGACAGAAAAATCGTTGTAACCAACGGACAATCAGTGACCACCGATGTTTGACAAGGTTCCAATTTCGATTAGGCAAATCTTTTGGTTGTTCCTGTTTTCGTTCCATCCATTTGAGAATGGATTTCGTGATATTTTCAGCCGGGATTCGTTCAGTCATCATAGACAATTTTGCAAGACTAATTTCAAATGTTTCATCACTAAAATCGTCATGCTCATCGAGTAGTAAAGCATTGACGAGTTTCGGGTACAATGATGCAAAAGGAATCCGAACTTGTTTGACATCATGGTGTGATGTACTTACAAGCCGTAATTTCTTAACGCACGCAGTTGTCAGAACGGATGCCACAGTATCATCCGAATCCGTGACATCTACAATTGCATTCTTATTTGATTTTGTTGCCTTCACAAGCATTCGTTTTCTTCTTTTCTGTTTACGAGTCTGTTTCAAAGGATCATGATTTACATGCGACGTACTGCACCTTTCTTTCACCACTGGAACAATATAAACGCCATTCAACTCCTTCTTTCTTGATCGATTTCGAACGGCATATCTCACAATCGGATATCCACGGTTTTCAATCGCCACATCGTAAATCCGACAAAATTCTTTCAATGTCAATAAACCATCAAGTTGGAAGCGGTCGCTTTCGCAACTAGTTTTGACAATTTCATCGGTATATCGAAAAAATACTCGTTGCCATTGTTTACCCGTTTTTCGTTCGTGAGAACCAATAAAAAAAGAGGAAGAATGAGAGGATACTAAATCTAACTTTTGCTTAACAAAGGCAGCAGAACCCAATTCGTTTGATTTCATTTTTTTCTTACTTTCACATTCGGCGCAGGAATAAGAAACAATATTCTCATAATGAATTATTGTTTTGTTCAACTTGTCATATTCCACATATTCAAAGATGATTTGACAAATTTGAATGGCCCGAAAATGCTGAATGAAAACGTGTGTGAAAAAACGAGATTCTTTGGTTTGCTGCAACAATAAATGTTCGGCAAATAAAACCTCTCTTACCACGTTGAAAAGACATGTTTGAACAATTTCCTCATCATCGTACGCGTCTTCTCGACCCAATGGTAAAGCAGTGGACTGAATCGGAATACTCGGAATGTACTTGACTGATTTCATGGGTTCCAAAACTTGGAACGGTGTGGATACGATATAATTACAATTAGTAGGATCTTCAATCCAGACAAACGGACAGTGTCCTCGTGATAAGCATCGAAATAATGCGTCACCACGAAATGAACACGTTCTTTTTTCCGTGGCGTAACGTTGATTCGTTTCTTTTTTTCGTAGTAACAACAATCGTTTCCGATCCGTTGCCAAGATATTGTGTAACGAAATACGTTTTCGTCGTTCTTCCGCGCTCCATCGGTCTGATGCAAACCAACTTGATCGATATTTATACTCCGTTGTGTTTCGATGAATTGTGTGATCATGAATCATGGTTCGTTTCTGAGTGTGCGACTTTCCTAACCAATATTGTTTGGACGAATTGACATGAATGCGGCAACTAAACCATTCCTTACAATCGCTTCGTTTATTCGTGGATAAAATCCATAAAAATAACGGGCTTATCAGAATCACTGCATTGTGAATGATAACGAAATGAGAAAAGACGGAAAAATCGTTTGTCTTTTTTCTTATCGATACCGGACCAATGAAAGTCTGATCGTTTTCTTCCTGATCATTTTCATCATTTTCATCATTTTCTTCCAAAAGACCAATGAAATACGATGGATCTGCAACCAGCTCCGTCAAGTCCTCTTTTTCAACCAATCGATGTATCGATTTAAATGTGGTTCCAAAAACAATACCCAATTG
>Ga0206800_1045_pt1 | contig 23168 bp, 28 predicted proteins | sample Alteio_BWOrgCont_64_FD_152898 | JGI IMG/M metagenome (GOLD analysis project Ga0206800, IMG submission 152898) | Enriched cells from forest soil in Barre Woods Harvard Forest LTER site, Petersham, Massachusetts, United States -... | ecosystem: Environmental > Terrestrial > Soil > Temperate forest >... | reverse complement strand
TTCGATACAACCAAACTTACTGCCGTTTATTCGGCAACTATACCCATTTACACGCTGACTAAAATACAACTTTAGCCTGCTCTTTTCAGTGCTTTTTTTAAATTGCGGTATGTCGTTTCTTAAACCATCAGTGCAAAGTTATAAAATTATCCGTAAATTTGCATAAAAATAAACTGGTGGGCGATTGAGGAATCAACCCCCAAGTTTCTAAAATACAATCCGTAAGGTTTGGACGCTGTTGGATATATAGTATTTTAGTAACCCTGTTTTACCAGTCTATATTTGAACCGAAGGCAGGATTTGAACCTGTATCCTAAGCCCCTGCCGTGAAGCATAGAGAAGGCTTAATTTTTCCAGTTAAACTACTTCGGTGTTTTATTAACCCTGTGTTTCCAACGCAGGGTTTTTATTTATCTGTTTACTACTTGTCAATGCCTTATATCTTATCCTTTCTTGCCTACTGTTTTTAATTCCCCTGTAAAACCTATCAATTGGGGTTACCTTTCTGTGATTATATCGGAAAGTGAACTCATTACAATACTTTTGTAGGTGCTGACGGGAAACACTATGGAAAGTGCCTAAAATACCTCTTTTTAAGATGCTCCAAACACCCTCTATATTATTAGTATGGTCTAAGCCTACTGTAATGTATTTATAATCCCCTTCACCATGTTTTACTGATGTATGGTAATGGGTTAGGCTAAGGTCGTTATAGGCTGTATATCCGTCTGTAATTACATTCGTTTTCGGTTCGGTATTTGCTAACATAATAGGCAGTATAGTTTCCTTTTCCCTGTCAGGTATTACAAAGGTTTTAAGGTTGCCACCGCGTTGCACTAATCCCAATACAGGCGTTTTGTCGCTTGCATCTGCTACCTTCTTACCGATATGGCGGTTCTTATTTTTGCCACCTACAAAGGTTTCATCAATTTCGATTGTGCCTTCTAATTTGTGCGGTAGGGTTTCCGTCAGCATCACCCGTAACCTATGATTAATAAACCATGCTGTTTTTTGACTAACACCTATTCTTTTACCTAATTCAATAGAACTAATCCCCTTGTTTGAAATTGATAACTCATATACAGCCTGTAACCATTTGCGAAGTTCTACCTTGCTGCCTTCAAAAACGCTACCTGTGCGAACGGTAAAGGGTAAATCACAATCCCTATCAGAACACCTATAAGAAGGTATATCCTGAAATTTGCCCCGCGCCTTAACCTTGTACGGCTTCTTTACTACTCCGCAATGAGGGCAAACAGGGACGTTATCCCATAGCGTTTTCTCCAGGAACTCATAACAGGTCTTTTCATCCTTAAAATAGTCGTTAAACTCTAATATTGTTTTGAAATTAAATTCCATTCTTTCTATAAATTTTAACACGACAAAGGTAGGCGTTTTAGCATAACAAACAAAAGAAAATAAAAATATTTTCATGTTTGTTAGGTTTGTTTGTTTTTAGTATTACCTTTGCCACATAAAACATAAAACAATATGGACACAGTAGATTTTGTAAGCCACTTAAAAAGTGAGATAGAAAAAACGGAGGCGGTACTAACCGCGCAACGCACACTACTTTCTTATTACGATGATAAGATTGTTGCACCTATTCTAAAGGTAGAAACTACTGCTATAAGAAAGAAGATAGCTATTCCAGCGGATGCAGACTTAAATAAACAACTCTTAAGTATGATTAAACAACATGGAGTAGCCGAACGTAAGCCTGTTTTTGATAAACTATTTAAGGATACTACTGGTGTAACCGTAAATATAGACCATGTGTTTAGAGCGTTAAAAGCCGCGAAAGAAGTAACAACTATAAAATATAATAATGCCCTAATTAAGACATATATAGGTTTAAATGAATGGGTAGATAATGGGGATTTTAAAGCACCACATAAAAACGCTAAAATACTACCCCATGAGTTACCTAAGATTATATAAAAGAAAGGGGACTGCGTAAACAGTCCCCTAAGTGGGTAAGCCTCATTAGCTGACTAATGAAAACTGCTTTATGGCGTCAGTTTATGCGTCAGAGCTAAAAGTCTTGCAGACATCATTAATAATTCACTTTCCAAGTGCCGCCCCTTACGGGGCGGTTTTGTTTTACAAAGGTACTATTCATAAAGCTGTTGTCCAAATATCAGTAGCAAAACTTACAAGCATGGTAGCCTTCTTTTATTGCTTCATCCTTTGTAATTGTCTTTAAATCACCTTTACAAGCTCTCATGCCCTTACAATTACCACCTACTTTATGGTAGGCATGGGCGTATTGCCCCGTACAGATTATGACGTTGTCGGGATTACTGCAAGCCGATACGGCCAATAGTAGTACAATCAGTACTTTTTTCATTGTTTAAAATGGCATTACAAAATCTTTTTCGCTATTATCAGCATCTCCTTTGTATGGTTCACGATAAAGCAGAATATAGTTCATTTTTTCTTCTTGTATCATCTGCCTTAAATTTGCTAATATATTACTAAGAATAAGCCTTCTTTGTAGGAGGTTAGACTTTTGCATCTTTTCTACAACTGGACTATATTCTTTCGCTAAAGTAGTGTCCCATTCAACATTGACCCCATGAGTAATTAAAAAGAGATAATTATCCTGTGTTTTTTGGCTAAAATGATAGGTCGCATTACGTAATTTTTTATCAGGTTGTAGTGTTACAATAAGATACCCAATAAAATTTGATGAACTATTAAAGTTGTAATCAATATATGCCTTTGCTGTTGTTTTCAACCTATATTTTGTACTATCTGGAATGTTATCAATTTGTATAATAAGCCCATGAATATATTTACTATTTATTGGACTATCCAAAGCCGATGTTATTGTAACTGTATTATAAACTATGACCGCTTTCTTTGTACTGGTATTATTTTGCTCACACGATTGGGGAGCAACCAATAGAATAATACACATAATCATTGCGCTTATACTATTACTTATTCTCATTCTAAAAGTATTTGGTATATGAATAAACACTTACACATAAAATAACTAATAATAGAAAGATAATTGCATATAGCGACCTATTTACCCATTTTGATTCTGGTTCTTTGTGGGATAATACTGGTTGTTCTTTACCTATATTATTGTTTCTATTAATGATATATTCCGTTGTTAAAATGGCAGTAAGTACACATATAAAAATCACAGATGCGGAAGATGCTTTTATTATATGTGTAGCATTGATAATTGCGGCTACTGTACCGCCAATCAAGTATCCAATTATTCGACTCTTTAATTTCATTTCTTTATTTTTGCCTTCCCCGACCCTAAGAAAGATTTTTTGATAAAAAAATAGCGCAGGCCTTAACTTGTCCGTTATCAAGGTTCTCGAAAACCCACGTACGAAACAAATATGACCTGCGCCAGAGCACCGCCAATTACTTGCCTTTCGTACGTTTATCATGTAATTTTAATTACACAACTGGAATTTTCGAGATTCTGATAACGAAAGCGAGTTACCGCTATTTTATAATGTAAAACCCATTAATAAGGCTAATTCAGCTACTATTCATTGTTTCTTAACTTTAATAACCAAAATTCAGAAAAATAATAATAGGTTGTTATTCCACAAATTAATTTGGAATTAATCTAAATAACAAAAACGTATATTTGTACTGTGGAAAAGAAAATAAAGTCCGAAAAGAAAAAACGGGTTAGTAAATATGATGAGAAGTTAGCCGTGAAACCGGGAACTACCTTTATGGATATAATAAACGCGTCAGCAAAACACGCTGAAAGCCATAGGGGTAAGAAACAGTAAAAACCCCTAAATTACTGACATTGAGAAGGTACATTTATTGGTGCGTGTAAGATGGTATAGTCGCCCAAATTTTCATGGCAAAGGACTCTGACGTACCCACAAACCATCCTTTTGAAACTGCACCAGATTTGACAACTTTCCAAAAGTTGTCAAATCTATCCCAAATTACCCCATCGGCGTTCACTGTTTGTAGAAATATCCTTTCCCGGCAGTGTCTCTTTGCCATACACATAATCACATTTTACCACAAATTTTCATGGCAAAGGACTCTGACCCACCCACAAACCATCCTTTGAAACTGCACCAGATTTGACAACTTTCCAAAAGTTGTCAAATCTATCCCCATTACCCCATCGGGGTTCATTGTTTGTAGAAAACACCACCCACACCACTTAGCTCCGTAAGAGCGTCCTGTTTTTTTAAAATCCTGTTTTATCCTGAAATCCTGTAAATCCCTGTCTCGCCGACAGGCAGGCTGATTCAGACAACTTCCCCCGCAATCCCATCGGGATGATATTATTATAGAAAAACAATCCCCTCACCTTCAACCGCGATGCGGCGACATTTTTTTCATTGAATATTTTTATTAGTTTTGTACTAAACCCGTCCTAACGATAAAGTATATTAAAAAGATTAGATTAATTGTTAAACAATGACAACCAAAGAATATCAAAATACCATCTATCCTTTGTTACAATTTAGGTTGGGCGGAATTGCTATTGAGGATGAGTGGGTAGCTTTTAGAGGTTATAAAAATCATTATTCTCCACGGGTCGATATAGCAGTTGGGCCTTTTAGCACAGAGCCAGAACAAAACCAAACGGAGAAGTATAACTACTTAGTTCAACAAGATAATATCAGATACTTTTTAAGAAGGTTATACGACTTTCATGTAGAGAATATTGGAGAAGAAAAGCATAATGAAATATATATTCCTGACTTTGACATATTGCTAAATAAAAATCAAAATGCACGATGCCTATTAGCAATTGAAATTGAAAACAAGAATTCAAAAAAACACATAATGGGAAGCTTAATCAATGCTGCATCATTGGGACGAATTGGAATTGGCATTGCATATTCTGACATAACATTCAAAACTTTTATTCGGATTCTTAATTACTTAGGTTTTCTTAAACGAGTTGAGAAAAACACATACGACACAACTAATTTTTTGATTATCACAAAAGAACAAATGACAACATTGCTTAATGAATAACTAAATTAGGAATTACTTGACATGTACCAAATTTTTAAATTAATAAGAAAGATATTCTCTCGAATTTTGCTTCTGGATAATCCTGATTTAAAAGAAAATGAAGAAATACTTGGCATTGTATCAGAAAGCGCTAATGTTGAAGTAAAGAACGTTCCCCTTTCTAAAGACGAGGGGCTGGGTGTGAGGTCAAATGATAATATAAAACGCATCTATAACCATACAAACAACCATTCCTCATTTAATCAACAGCCAAATTTTGAACCTGATGACTTATCGGAAATATTGCATATTGGTTATAATCCTGTAAACATATTTGCCCAATCAGAACCACTTAATTTTCCTTATGTTATAATGCCAGAACCTAATTGTATTGTAAAACCACCTAATAAAGGAAAACAAAACCTAACTGGGGTAACTGAAAAAGATTTTTATAACTTGTTGGCTAATCACTTCGGAAATGATTTTGAAGTTCTGGATAACTGCTATATAAAAACGAAATTATCTTCCCAGCCTTATGAGCCAGATATAGCATTAGTTTATCAAAAAAAAGGCCTCAATTTATTTATTGATATTGAAATAGATGAGCCATACCAAGGCATTTCAGGTATAGAAAATAGAAAGCCTTTGCATTTTCAAAATGAGGATATTAACAGGAACAATGCTTTTAAGAAAAGGGGCTGGATAGTTGTTCGGTTTGCTGAAATTCAAATTGTTCAAAACCCCGAAGGGTGTGCTTTATTTATTGCCCAGGTTATTCAAAGTATTCACCCTGAATTTAAAATCCAGGCACAACTTCAGAACTCAGAAAAAATTGAAATAATAAAACAATGGACTGAAGAAGAAGCTATCGAAATGTCAATAAAAAAAGAAAGGGAAAAATATCTTGGCAGGGAATTTTCAAATATTGAAGATAAAAACCAGCAAATAACTATTCCAAAAGAAACAACTTACGGAAATAATATTGAGGGGTTAATTAAAGATGAGCCTTTTATTCAAGGTAGCAAAATTAGAAATAGGAATCCAAAACAACTAATTGAACTTCCGGAGAAAGTAAAAATAACTGAAATTCGCAGAACAAAAAAGGGCACTTATTCAGTTTTTTTCTCACCTCTGGATAGTTTAAAGCCTGAAAAATGGTTATATAGATGTAGTACACCTCTAAAAACTTGGAAAGTAGGTGATATTCTTGAAAATGGTGTTGTTATTCAATTAACTACTGAACCATATAAAATTAATGGTGATATTGTTTCCAATAGATATGAAGTTACTATACCTGAAAAACAATGAAAATTAAATATTATGAAATTGATTTTACAACTTAATAACCTAATAACTACCCCCCCCATTGACAAGTCTTAGGGCAGTGCGCGGGTATGTAGCGTAACTTGGGCCGTTGCTATTTTTTAGCCACCGCGGCCACCGAAGTTTAGTCGTTTTTAGAATACGTCAAAAACCCCCACGCTTCTCCCTTATTTTCTTCATAGCCTCTTCATAATTATAAAACGGTTCCTTTTCAGCCTCGTCTGCTGCTATATTATCCAGGTAGTCTTCTAAAATCCGGTCATTTCCATGCTTTTTCAAATCAATGGTTACTGATTTTGCAATGCCGTTTTTGTCTTTTTCAAATTTAATGCCTTTTACTAAACCCATTTTATTACCTTTATACAAATATACATAAAAACGCCGGATAAAAATCCAACTTCTCAAAAATCCTACCAATCCTTTAATCCTAAAAATCCTAATCCAGGCAATTCCGCCCTCGCCCGCCTCCGGCGGGTGTGAGGTATCGCCGGGCGTCCCGCCCATTTTACCCAGCCAGGTCCGTGCGTGTTTGCAACAACTTAGTCTTTGCAAGCACCCCGTCCCGCAAAGTAGCTCAATAGCATAGCGGCTTTAGCCCTATGCTACGGATAGCTGCGTACTTGTCAAAATCCTACCAATCCTTTAATCCTAAAAATCCTAATCCAGGTAATCCCCCTTTCCCCGGAAAACCTGCATGGCCCCCACTACCCGGCATTTCAAGGAATACATATTCAGAATTCCGCGCTTCTTCTACAGGGTAGCAGTCAGCCCCAAGAAAAGGGTCGTTTTTTGCATTAATAATGTGGGTACGGGTTTTTATTTGGGGAATGAAGGGCTTTGAACTTTGCGAAGTGTAATAATCATCCACGTCCCTGAAACCAAACATCGGCGCGGTATAGCGGCTATCGAACTCGCGGAAATTTTTAATTTGAGCATAACCTTTCATGTCATAACCCCCCGGAAACATCTTGTTCTTTTCTTCAAATTTCCGCTTAAAGGAGGCCAAAAACCGCCTCATATATATCCAGTTGCTGCGTTTTGATAGCTCCGCAGCGCCCGAAGCCAGACTGCACGGCACTGAAAATACAACCGCTTTTTTAATGAGTGGCGATACAGCAGCCCCCCCTTCTCCCAGGTATTTCAGGGTAATATTTCCGCCTATGCTCACGCCAACCAAAACTATCTCATCATATTTCTTTTCAGCGGCCACTTTGTTTACTATTTCCGCAAGGTCTTTTGTAAAGCCGCTATGATAAAACGTTTTTAGCCTGTTCGGTACGCCGCTGCACCCCCTAAAGTTCCACGCCAGCGCATCAAGGCCCTGGGTATTCAAATAATGAAGTATCCGCAGGTTATAAGGTGCCCTCGAACTGCCTTCCAGCCCGTGGCTTAAAATATATAGTTTACGGCTGCCGTTTTCGAGCCGGTCCATATCAATAAAATCGCCATCAGCGGTATCAATCCTTTCCCGCCGCAGCGGAATAGGCTTGCTATTATAAAATATTGCCGGAAATATGGTTTGTAAATGCCCGCCCAACAACCAAAACGGCGCCTTATAATTAGAATGTGGTATCAGCGGCATACTGCAAAATTAACCTAACTTCTTTGCGCCTTTGCGTCTTCGCGAGAAATTTTCTTCGTATATTTTGGTAGTAAATCCCCCCCTTAATAACTCAATAACCTAATAACCTAATAACTCAATAACTAAAACTGCCTGCACTTTCAAAATAAAATGCAGGCAGTTATAAATACACACTTAAATTTTACGAGGCTTGATAGATGGTAATTCTCTTTTATTGAAATCAAATTTACGGAACTAAACCCGGGTACGAACCAACAAAAATCAAGAACCTTACGCTTCCAACCCGCGTATTTTTAGGCCATTTAAAGGTTTTGCCCCACCAAAGGCGGGGCAATAGTTACCTTTTAACGTTTTTTAAGAAATAAATTTATTAACAATTCTTACGCGCTAAAGGCGGGATAGTTATTCGGAATTTGAAATATTATAACAATTAATGAAAGTTTAGCCCCATAGGGGCAACCTGTTTGTAGAAATAACCAATCTATCTAATAAGCCCCATCGGGGCGGCCTGTAATTGCTATCTGTGTTACCCCTTAGTATTTTTTCAAAGCATCCTCAGCCATGAGGATAAACTCTTTAGAGTCTTTAAACCCCGATTGTTTAACAGTCAGTTTCCTGTTTTTATCAAGAAAAACATAAGTAGGAGTGCCATTAGCGCCCCATGCCGTAATGCGGATATTGTTTTGAAGCGCGTCGGCGTCCAGCATTACGCATATAAATTTATTATTCAATTCGTTAATCACTTCTTCCCTTGAAAAAATCTCATCGTTCATTTTTGAACTCAATAAACAATGGGAAGTATATATAAAGGCAAAAATAGGCTTGTCCTCGCTTTTACTTGATGCTTTTGCCGTTTGCCAGTCATTGTCAATAAAATTAACCTGTTTTTTGTCCCCGCCAAACCTGAATGAGGTAAACAAGATAAAAAATGCGCCGAGTATAACTAAATTCCTTTTCATGGTAGTATCACTTTATTTTACGCTTCAAATATATAAAATCCAATTTAAAACTCTTTGGATGTTTGTAAATATAACGCAATTTTAATGCCGGAAATTTGCAACTTAGCGGTTTTGGTCCAGATTTATTTTTCTTAGCGCCTTAGCGGCTTTGCGAGAGATTTTTAACCGCTTTTGTGTCAAACACCTCTTTGCTCTTTGTGTGAGATTTATTTTTCTTAGCGCCTTAGCGGCTTTGCGAGAGATTTTTTTTTCGCGGCTTTGCGAGAGATTTTTTCCCTGAAATTTGCACGGTGGATTCTGAAATTTTAAAAAACTTAAAAGCCAATGCTTTTAAGGCAGCGCCTTCAACCAAAAAATTCTTTGCCGGTTTAAAAAAGGTAAAGCCGGGCAACCTTGACGCCATAGTGGCAGAAATACATGACAATGTTTTTGCAAAAACAAATTGTCTTAATTGCGCCAATTGCTGCAAAACCACCGGGCCGCGTTTTACCAATACCGATATTGAGCGGCTGGCTAAACATTTCAAACTGAAAACAGCCCGGTTTATTGATAAATACCTGCATATTGATGAAGACAATGACCATGTGCTGAATACATTGCCCTGCCCGTTTTTAGGGGCCGATAACCGCTGCGGCGTGTATGACATACGCCCGGAGGCCTGCCGCGAATACCCGCATACCAACAGGAAGCAGTTCCATAAAATACTCGATATTACTTTAAAAAACACCGCGATATGCCCCGCCGCCTTCGAAATTGTTGAAGAACTGAAGAAGAAGGTTATAGGTTATTGAGTTATTAAGTTATTGAGGAAAAATAGGGGGATATACTATACTTTGCGTTTCTTTGCTGTAAAAAAATAGAGGTTATTATATGCACCCAATATTTTTCATTTTTCGTTTTTCACTTTTAATTTCCAAATTATGATATTATACAGCGTAACAATAAATATTGATGATATAGTGCATGACGAGTGGCTGCACTGGATGAAGCACAAGCATATACCCGATGTTATCGGCACCGGCCTTTTTCAAAGCTACCGGATGTTTAAGGTACTCACCACCCAGGCAGGTGAAACCGGCGCTACTTATTGCGTCCAGTACTTTTTGGAAACAATTGAAAACTACCGCGATTATCTTCAAAAATATGCCCCTGCCCTTCAAACCGAATACAACGAAAGGTATAAAGACAGGTATGCCGCCTTCAGAACGGTTTTGGAGGAGGTATAGCCCATTTTATATTCCTGACAAAAATCATATTATCATCCGGTAAATCTCATTTTAATTGCCTGGTTTATTCCTGTACTTTGCAGTAATAATAAGGAAAATTATTTGTTTTCAATAAACAGCAGTTAATAAATTACCTTGAAAATTATTGAACAAATTACAATATGTGTCTGTTTCTGTGTTAGAATGAAGAATTATTGACATAAAAACAGGAGTAGTATAAGTAACGACGGTTTTTATATGAATGTACTAATTAGCGAAAGTGGGCATCATAATACACGAGTACAGCTTCTGTTTTTTCTAAATATTTCCGGCCTTATACTTCAATTGGCCCCTTTGTAACAGGCTCTTTTTCTTCTTCTTTTTCCTTTGCTAAGTTTTTTTTAAATTTGTTGGTAAATAGCCTTACGCTATTTTGCACTATTTAAAAATTATGAAAATAAAATTACTGGTTTTTATCTTGTTTTTTGGTTCTTTGGGTTTTGCCTTTCGGGGTATGCAGAATGCCAAAAATAAAATCACCGAAAACGATTATTTCGATTTTATTAACGCCATCACCAGTTCCTGGACAAAAAGCCTAAACCCCAATCAATTATCGGTGATGAGCAATAAGCCCGCCATTGATGAAATCTATGCCGATACTATCCTTATTTATAAAGACCCATCATTCAGCAAAAGGGATATTGGTTCATTACGGAAACAGCTTTCGGCAAACAAAGGCTATACCTGGCCGAAAGCGAAATTAATCAATTACCGCATCCTGGCACAAACGGATATTGACGGTATTATTAATGGTTCAAATGACGGTTGGAAGGACTTTAGCAAAAAATACGGCAATGCCTATTATGTTTATTCGGTGCCTTTATTTTCTTTTGATAAAAAGCGGTGCATTATAGCCGCCGGGCAGGTTTGCGGCGCCAAATGCGCCAAAGGCAGTGTTGTACTCTATACAAAAGAGGGCAATGACTGGAAAAAGACCAAAGAATATGGCTCATGGAAGGAATAAAACATGGTTTTTGGAATTGACCTTATACGATGGTGGGAATAATTTTATTTTTTTTCATTTTAGCATTATATTTGCATTGCATAATAAGTTAAAAACGGTTGATAATTAAATCTTAAACAATGCATATACAATCTAAAACAAACCCGGAAGTATCAGGCTCGGAAAGGGAAAAGTGGTTTGAAGATTTTATTTTCGGGGCAAAAACAGATTTATTGGAATTGGAAACAGGAACGGCTGATACACAGAAGGAAAATTTTTATAATAGTATTATTAATGAAGATTATGAAGAAGTTGAAAAGCTATTGAAGCCCGTCGTTACCAAAAACATGGTAAAAAGAATAATTGGCAGTTATATGGAAGGCCTGCACCAGGAAAAAGGGCTTCTTAGGAAACTTGCATTTGATTATAATGATTCAGCCGTTTTAGTTTGGGCAGAAATTGCTGAAGATGATGAAAAAGCAGAAGACGCATTAATTATGCTTGAAGCTAAAATCAATGCCCGGTTTTATGGGCATGGGTTCCAAATTACCACTACTATTGTGGAAGACTGCGACAATCTTGTTATCCCTAACCATTATACAACTATGATTTCTTAAAATATGGCTGATTTTAACGACCATATTTCTCAGGCTAAACATAACCTGAAATTTCTTTCTGGGATTAATATGAGCCATAATGAGTTTTTCGACTGGGAGGTAACTGTCAGTTATTACACAGCAGTCCATTTAATTAACGCCCATATTTCTAAAAAAAGCAACCTCCATTTCAGGACCCACTCCGATTCAAAAATGGCAATTAATCCTTTTGGTAGCCTTGCCAATACAAAAGTGCCTGAAAATATTTACAAATCATACATTAAGTTGGAATTGCTTTCCCGCCGGGCAAGGTATTTAATTAAGGATGTTGAAAATGCCATTCCCGATAATTCCGCGCATTTTACTTATGATAAACATTTTTCAAAAGCAATCAGGCATTTAGATATTCTTATTACTTATTTCTCCAAAGAATATTCTATTACCTTTCCTGTAATTGATATATTTTGCATCACACTTGTAAACGATTTACAGCTTTCTAATTTTAAAGCATTGTCAAAATTATCTAAGGAGGTTTTTTGACTCCTTTGTTTACTCCTATGTTTATAGTATAAATTTATATATCATTCTAAATTAAATTGTTCCGTTTTTACGTTTTCTTATACAATGTTTCTTTGCAGGCTTACCGGCTTGCCATAGCGGTTGCCTCTTCCAGAAATGCCAAGGCGCGGCAATGGATTAAGGGCCGCGAAGGGATTTTTGACAAGGTTGAAAAAGCCTTGAAACCCAATGAAAAAAGGATATGGGTGCACGCTTCATCGCTTGGGGAATTTGAGCAGGGCAGGCCGCTGATTGAGAAAATAAAAGCGGAAAAACCGGACGTAAAAATAGTCCTCACTTTCTTCTCGCCTTCGGGATATGAGATTAGAAAAAACTACCCGCAGGCCGGTTATGTTTTCTACCTCCCGCTTGATACTAAAACTAATGCTACACGGTTTGTAGAACTGATAAATCCCGGCATTGCTATTTTTATAAAATACGATTTCTGGTACCATTATTTCAACGAACTGCACGGGCGAAATATCCCTATAATCCTCATTTCAGCCGTTTTTCGCGAAAGCCAAATCTATTTTAAACCCGCCGGTGTACTGCACCGCAAAATGCTGGCGATGCTCCGGCATATATTTGTGCAGGACGGGGTTTCGATGCAATTATTAAGCGGTCTCCACATCGAAAATAATGTATCCATAGCCCCTGATACGCGCATAGACCGGGTAACGAATATAGCCGATAAAGCACAGGAAATTCCCTTAGTGGCGCAATTTCTTGGCGGCGCTAAAGCCTTGATTGGCGGCAGCCTATATGGTATAGAAAATAAATACCTCCATGAAGCATACAATAAAGGATTAATCAAATCAAAAATCATCATCGCACCCCATGAAGTGGATGAAGAAAGTATAAAACACATTGCCGCCCCCTGGGGCAATAAAGCAATTTTATACACCGATTTACAAAATCCAGCTAATCCTACCCATCCTAAAAATCCTAATCCTAATCCGGACATATTAATTATTAACACCATCGGTTTACTCTCCACGCTATACCGCTACGGCTCTATGGCCATCGTTGGTGGCGGCTTTGGCAAGGGGGTGCATAATACGCTGGAGCCTGCCGCTTTCGGCCTGCCCATACTGTTTGGCCCAAACTACCATAAATTCAACGAAGCGGTAGCCATGCTGGCCCTTGGCGGGGCTTTTTGTTTTAACAATGAAGAGGAATTATTTACTACCCTTACCAAACTAACCGATAGCGCCACCCTCGCAAAAGCCGGCAAAGCAGCCCAGGATTTTATCCGCCAAAACACAGGTGGAACAGTCATGGTTTGGGATTGGATGAAGGGGGAATTGGGAAATGAGTACAATGCTTTTTAAAAATCCTAAAAGTATGATATGGTTATAGAAAAATAAATAATATCCTAATCCAGTCAAGCCTTTACCTCATCCTTATTTTAATTTTATTTCCTTTGTTTTCTGCCACTAAAATAAAGGGAGGGTTTAATGTAGCCACTGCCTCTAATATGGCTTCAAATGTTTGGATGTGAAATGAGGCGGAAATGTGGCCTGGCCGTAAGTATATTATTCCTGTAAATGGTATCTTATCTAACTTTACCAATCTGCCAAAATCGCTATCCTGGGTAATGATAACCCGGTTTTCAATTTGTGATATTCGCAATACTTCTTCGTCAGGTTGCCCATTAAGTTGAAGTTCTACCACATTTTTAACATTGAAATTTTTAGATTTGAGATATTCAAAAAAAACAGGGGAAATGTTTTCATCGGTAAGGAAAGCAGCTTCGATAATATTCATCAGGCAACTTTTTTTACCTCAAGCAAAATTTCATTCTTGATGAAAAATGCCGCGTAATTAATCGCTTCTCTCACCGCTTCGGCGCTTAACTGCGGGTATAAATTGATAATAGAATTAATATCAGCGCCTGAAGCCACCCATTCCAAAATTAAATCTACACTGATGCGTGTACCTTTAATACATGGCTTACCGCCTAATATGGCAGGGTCGGAAGTAATATTATGAAAATTCATAACGTTGCATTATTTTTTTGTTTATAAAATGTAATATTATGAAAAATCGTTCATAATTAGTTTTTTATTTTTTACGCCCTACCCGTAATAGTGCGTTTGCAATATCTTTTCTTCGAGCCTTTGTGGCAATATCTCCCCATCAAAAATAAAGGGCGAAGAATTGCTTCCCCGCCCTTCTGGTTAATGAATTGGAAAGGTTATTTTGCGTCATTAAACCGGCGGCTTATTTGCTCCCAGTTTAATGTATTCCACCACGCGCCTATATAGTCCGGGCGGCGGTTTTGGTATTTCAGGTAGTAGGCGTGTTCCCATACGTCTATGCCCAGTATGGGCGTGCCTTTCAGGTCGCTTACGTCCATCAGGGGGTTGTCCTGGTTCGGGGTCGAGCCTATTTTCAGCGCGCCGCCATTTACCACCAGCCATGCCCAGCCGGAGCCGAAACGGGTAACGCCCGCATTGGCAAATTCTTCTTTAAATTTCGCGAACGAGCCGAAAGCGCTGTCAATGGCGGTTGCCAGTGCGCCTTTAGGTTCGCCGCCGCTATCGGGAGCCATGCTTTCCCAAAAGAAAGTATGGTTCCAGTAGCCGCCGCCGTTATTGCGTACAGGCGTAGGGTATTTCGATATATTTTTAATTATTTCCTCAATGCTTTGGTTATCGGCGTCCGTGCCTTTAATCGCGTTATTGAGGTTATTCAGGTATGCCTGGTGGTGCTTGCTGTAATGAATTTCCATCGTCAGCGCATCAATATGCGGTTCCAGGGCTTTATAGTCATACGGTAATGCAGGTAATGTAAATGCCATAATATTTTATTTTTTTGTTGGAACAAAATTAAAGGAATAAAGTTTAAAACAAAGCAGGGCGAAAACATTTTAAGATTCTTGCTTTCGCCAGAATGACGTTTATTTGTATGGGGGGTGGTGTGGGGGCGGGCTCCTTCGGCGCCCGCCCCCACCTACAAAGAAGGCGCGTCATTGCGGCCTTGGGCCGCAATCCGTTTCCTGTTTCTCTTTTTTCATTTTTCACTTTTCATTTTTCACTCTTTCTGGCTTGATTGTTGTAAATTGCTACCCTATAAAAGCGTATAAAGATATGAAAAAGACGATTATTGTTTTGGTATTAACCACATTGTTTGCGTTTAAGCCTTCGCAAACCCGGCAGCTGGGCCTTCCGTCCACCGATGATATTAACGGGGCGCTAAAGGATGCTTTGAAAACGGCTACCGGCAGCGCCACAAGTTTTCTTTCCGCACCGGGCGGCTATCTCGACCATCCCGAATACAAAATCCCTATACCGCCCGATATGGCAAAAGCCGAAACTAAAATCCGCGCTATGGGCATGGGCAAACAGGTGGACGACATGGTGATAAAAATGAACCGCGCCGCCGAAGACGCTGCCGGGCAGGCTGCCGCCATTTTTATAAACGCCATTAAAAACATGACCCTGAACGACGGCAAAAATATTTTGACCGGGCCTAATAATGCCGCCACCATGTATTTCAAAAACGCTACTTATAATTCACTTTACGGGTTGTTTTCACCGGTTATAAAAACAGCGCTGGATAAATACCAGGTGCCACAATATTATAAAGAAATCACTACCTCTTATAATAAGGTACCCTTTGTAAAACCACTGCAAACCGACATCGTAAAATATGCCACCGAAAAAGCCCTTGACGGCCTGTTTAGCAGGTTGGCCATCGAAGAAAAAAGCATCCGCGACAACCCCGCCCTCCGCACCTCCGACCTAATGAAACAAGTATTCGGCTGGGCGGATACGCAGAAGTAGGGCTGGGTACCAAAACTGAATTATTTTATGTCTTTTATGTTATTTGTATTATATAAGTAAATTTATGCTGGATATTAGCCCAAAATATTTATTCAATGATAAAAATAAAAAAGTAGCAGTGCAATTGGATATTAAAACCTTCGAAAAGATAGAACAATTGCTTGAAGACTACGGTTTAGTGAAAAGAATGCAGGAAAACAACCGTAGCGAAGACCTTAGCCTGAACGAAGCCGAAGCATATTATAAAACGCTCAAAAAAGCGGATTGATTTGGAGATAATTGCAAACCGGGCTTTTGTAAAAGACCTTGCCGGGCTTCCAAAAGAAATACGGGAAAAAATTGAGGACTTTGCTTTCCGGCGCCTGCGTACCATAAAATCGTTCAATGAACTTACGAACGTTGAAAAACTTAAAGGCCATAAATTTTACTACAGAATAAGGTTTGGTAGCTATAGGTTAGGGCTTCATTTTAAAAATAATACTCTCACCCTTGAAAGGGTATTGCACCGAAAAGATATTTATAATCAGTTTCCATAAAACTTACCGGCGAGTGGGCCCCATTCCCTATATCGAAATTGTATGTTCCTTTACCTCTTCCACCAACGGGCCTGTAATAGCGCGTAGCGAGCCATCGAATAGGTTAAGGTTTTCGGTAATGATATTAATGTTTTTTTCCCTTTCGCCCCATAGTTTTTGCATCTGGCCCTTTTCTTTATCAATACTTTGCTTCAGCGCTAAAAATGCCGAACTGATAAAATCGAGCCGGTGCCTGAATTCCGGGCTGCCTACATAGTCGTATAGCATTTGCATTTTCTCGCCTTTATTTACTTGCGAATTGATGGCGGCCCCAATTTTTATCAGGCTGTCCCTTAATACGATAATCAGGCTTTTCAGGTCATAAAAGGACGTAACCCAAACGCCTTTTACCTGGTTAAATTTATCAATTCCGTCCGGCAGCGCTTCGGTAACGATAATGCAAACATCTGCGTTGCAGGATAGCGCATCGCCTTTCAGTTTGTCTATCCATTCCTCATTAAATTTTTTGGTGCGCTTGCTTTCATATAATATTTTTCCACATTCGGCCCCCAGGCGGTTGCGTACTATTTGCATTACATCCGCGCCCCGCACCCCTTTGGCTACTTCCAGGATGTCGTCATGCGGAAACAATTCCCGCAGCATATTTTCGATAACCAGTTCCTGTACCTCGCCCTGTAGCTGCATAGAGCTTTGCTGGCCTGTTCGTTTCATCTCCTCCATTTGCACCAGCAGCTGCTTTATGGTTTCCTCCTTTTCCTTCATTTTCATCTCATGCTCAGTGCCTTCCTTGCGTTTAAAATTATCCACTTCCTCAACGAGTTTTTGCGTCAGTTCTTTTTGGAATTTTATTTTAAGGTCGTCCTCCTGCTCCATCAATTTCCTTTTCAGGCTTTCGTTTTCAATGGCAGCATTTTTTAGTTCGGCCAGCTTTTCATTCTTTTCTTTTAGCTCATTTTCCGATGCTTTTATTTTTACTTCAAAGTCGCCAAATACCTTAGCTTCTATTTCCCTTGTCCTTTTTACCGATTCTATTTTCAGCCTTTCCTCAACCTGTGTTTCTAAATTCTTTTCTGCCGTTTTCAGGGCTTCTTCTTTCTTTTTAAACGCTTCTTCCTTTTCTTCAAACAGGCGTTTTTCCCTTTCCGCGTTATCAATAAGTTTTTGCTTTTCCTCTTTGTATTTGCTATTAAATTCCAACCTTAATTTTTCTTCAACCTGGTGGGCCACTATGTTTTCAACGTCAATAGGCGTACCGCATTTCGGGCATTTTATTTGTGTTATGTTTTCCATGATAAGCGCTTTTACAATTAACTGCGAATAAGCATCAAAATTAATATTTTTTGGGCTAAAAGCCTGTCCATTTTTTCTACATGACAACAGATACAAACCGCTTAACACTAATTCGTACCTTTGCCCCATGATGTCAGCTTATGCCAAAATCAGCAACGTGCTTTTCCTGGATGTGGAAACGGTGCCTTGCTATGATGATTACGAAAAGCTTGAACAGCGGTTCAAAGATTTATGGGTTACGAAGTCGCGTAAATACTCTAATTACGAAGAGGGCACACCGGAAGAACTATATTTCAGGAAGGCGGGCATCCATGCCGAATTTGCCAAGATTGTTACCATTTCAGTTGGCTTTGTAAAGGAAAAACCGGACGGCGGCGGCCTGTTTTTCAGGGGCAAAACATTTTATTCGCATAACGAAAAAGAAATATTAACCGCCTTTGCGGAATTATTGAATTCGAGCTATAACCAGCCTGATAAACATATCCTTTGCGCCCATAATGGGATAGAATTCGACTTCCCGTTTATAGCCCGCCGCATGATGATAAACGACATAGCGCTGCCCCGCCTGCTGGATGTAGCCGGTAGCAAATCCTGGAACAATAAATGGCTGGTGGATACCATGGACCTTTGGCGCTTTGGCGATATAAAAGAAAAAACGTCACTGGAACTCATGGCGGCCTGCTTTAATATCCCCACCCCAAAAAACGACATCAGCGGCAAAGATGTGGCCCATGTGTATTACCAGGAAAACGACCTGGAGCGCATAGCTCGCTACTGCATGAACGATGTAGTAACCATGGCGAAACTGTATTTAAAATTCCGGGGCTTGCCTGCTTTTAAAGATGAGGACGTACAGGTGTAAAGAAGAGAAGCCCTATTTCAATTTTGATGGATTTTGGCGGTTATCAAAAAGGGTGTGGATTTTAATAATGCCATCCTCAAAAGAATAAAACACCGATATTTGTTTTAAAATCACTGCTCTGCGATAACCTTGCAGCAAACTGGATTCAGGGTACATTTCAGGAAAAAGCGATACCTGATTTTCAAAGTTAATTAATGTGTCAAGGAATACTTCTATTTCACGCTGCGTCCATTTAAACTTTAGATAATCAATTGTTTCCTCAATTCGTACAACCGACTCTTTTGACCAGCGGACTTCATATTTTTTTCTCATAGCGAAGCCATAATTCTTTTCCGCTTAAATAGCGCCCACGTTTATGGTCTTCTATACCCCTTTCAAGTGAATTCTTTTGTTCCACAGTTAATTGATTATACCAATCGCCGCTTTCAACTGATTCCTTAATGGAACTTAATGAAGTAAGCAATTTTTCGTCATCCAATTGTGTAAGCCATTGAATTAGTTCTGATTTTACTGCCTGCGTATTCATAATTACTCAAAACATTATCATTGTAGTGTTGGTTTCAATTCTATCAAAATACTTATCTGTCCCCCCCTCACTTCTTCCTAAAAACCAATTTCACTTTATTAAAATCTGCAGATGCGTTTATTACTTCGCGGTAAATGGGGTATACTTCTTTCGGGTAGCCCAGGTGGGCATAGTATTCGGTTACTTTTACGTTTACCGTATTGCCGTTTAAAGTGTAGTCCGACTTAAACTCAAGGGTGGTATCCTGGCCATCAATATAGTGCTTGTCTATTTTCAGGGCGCTTAGGTTTTCAACCTTGTAGCCGTCAGGTATTTCAAAGCTAATATTGCGGAGATATAAGCGCGGGTACTCCGATACAATATCAAATTTGCGCGGCTCTTTATTGTCATAGAGTTCGTCCTGTGGGCCTATCACTACCCCGATTTTAAAAATATACTGGTTGCCGCCCTTTTCTATGAGCGAACCTGTCGATACTTTCGATTTAAGCACCAAAGGCACATCAAATTTTGAAATACCTATATCCGTGTTTTCCACAGTAGCGCTTATAACTTTTGCATCGGGATAAACGGCTTTAAAAATATCCTCCAGCACTTCTTTTTTCTTATCGTCATCTATCAGTTTATAGGCTGATTTAAAATCAAGCCCGGGATAAAAAGACGGGTCCTCATATCCGCCATAGTCCTCTTCCACATCGAGGTTTTGCTTATCGAAATCATCGGTAAACCGGATATTGGTTTTTAGCCCCTGATAAATTTCCGTATAGGGGGGCGGGCTGATTATTTTTATCCTCGGTATGGCCGACGTTATTTTCCCGATAGTTATTTCTTCGATGAATAAGCCCTTGTTGCCCACGTATTCCGGGGGCGGGGCGTCCAGCCGCGCGTACTGGTCGGCAGGGTTAATGTATTTATTTACGGACGGGAAATACAAAAGAATATCTTCCAGAAAATCCCAACTGTCGAAAGTTTCATCGAATAGTTTTTCCTTTCGTTTGGCGGTCATTACTATCTGGAATTTAATGCCGAGCCGGTCAAAAACACCGGAATATATACGCATAATGCCTACCTGGTCGCCATATTTATTTTTCAGTATTTTTTCAGGGTCGCTAAATTCAGGGCCGCCGCCTTCTTTTTCGCTTATGTTTTCTTTTATGTAGCTTTCTATGGCTTTTATTTGCGTTTCGCCCTGCAAGGCGTCCCATTTGTTTTGTTTTATGAGTTTATAAAATCGTTTTAGCTTTTTAGGGTCTTTGGTATGGTAGGCGTCGCTGAAGGTGGTAGCCGCGTTTTCAAAAGTATAAAGGTCGGCGCTGCTGCTGCTTGTCCGTTGCAGTTTGTACTCCATGTGCGCCAGGTTGTTGTTGTAGTCGGAATACGGCTCGTTCACCAGCCCCGGCATATAGGCGGTATCCACCTTGATGAACGACTTTCCGGCAGAAGAGAAATTAGCGATGTGAGGAAAGCCATTGTACCCTTTGGTTTTAAAAATAAGATAATCGGGGGCTATTATTTCAATATGGACATTATACGCAGGTTCGTCCGACTGTATGGTTTCGCTGCCATAGCGGTAATGCCCTGACGAGCGGGCTATGGAGTAAAAATACTCCACTTCGCCGCCTTTTTCCACGCCTTCAAGCGCAAAAATCTGGTAATGCTTGTTTTGGTAATATACAGGCAGGTTGCCCGGCTCGGTTATTTCTTTTACATTGGCCAAATCCATATCCGTTATTTTCCCGGCAGGCGATATTGCCCTGGCTTTTAATTTTATCAGTTTGTCGCCATCGCCGATGGGTAGATATACCCTGCCGTATTGTTCTACCCCTTTGTCATCGTTTACCCTGATTATTTTGTGCATGGTTTCAATGGTAATCAGGTTATTCTGAAACGATACGAACTCAAATACCCGGAGGTCTTTCAGTATCACGGCCGATTTGCTTGCGTCGCCCGTATCTATTTTTTGGATGATGGGTTTTGCGTCCCAATCGTAGTCCTGGTATTCAAAAAGAACCTGCGCCTGTAATTTTAATACCCCCGCAAAGAGGATAGCCGACATCAATAAAAACCTTTTCATTCTAATTTTCCCCTTAAAAGAGGGAATTGCCTGCAAAATAATGGATTTTAATTATTTGAAAGTCGGTTTTATACGGATTTAATTTTATAAGGGAAAATAAAACTTAAAAATGAGAAAACTTATATTAACAGTAAACGATAACAATCCATTATTCATATAGTTTTCTATCTTTGCGAATAAAAGGGCTTTAAAACAATATTCTATCGTTCAAGGACGTGGCAAATACTATTAAACCCCTGCCATAGGCCCGGTGGTTATTTTTTTGATGGGGTTTTTTTACAAACTATTAATAAAAAGGAAACAAACGATAAACTAAGGAAACAATGACGAACAATATTAAAAGCCCTACCGGATTTTTTGACAGGGCCTCAAACCCGGTATTTTATATGGCCATAGCCATTATCGCAATTATTGGTTTTATTGTTTTCAAAGATTTCCTGCTTTTCCACAAGCTATATCTTTACAGGGATATTAGCAGCGACTCAATAAACCAGTTTTACCCATTTAGGCTGGAAGCGGCACGCGAGCTCAGAACATACGGTTCGCTCTCATGGACCTTTAACATGGGAATGGGGCAAAATTTCAGTTCTTATGCTTTTTGGGACCCGTTTGATGCTATATTGTACCTTTTAACCCCATCAAAAATGATGTGGCTTCTCGGATATAAAGAATATTTTAAAATAATAGCAACCGGCGCCATTTTATATAATTTCCTACACATAGCCGGCAGAAGTAAATACTCTTCCATGATTGGCGCTATGATGTTTGCCTTTTGCGGTTTTACAATTGTTAATAGCGGGGGCTGGAACTTTACCTCCTTTGAAGCATTTGACGCTGCACTTCTCCTACTCAGTTTTGAATTGATATTTAAAAAAAATAAATTTTGGTTATTTCCTTTACCCATATTCCTCATGTGCCTTTCAAGGCCATTCAACCTTGTAATATATTCAATTTTCCTTGCCGTTTATGCTATATTCAGGTACTTACTGGAAAACCGTACAGGATATAAGGGCTTATTAAAATTGTTTTTACAAATGATAGGACTTGGGGTAATAGGCATTGTTTTAAGCACAACTGTACTTATAGACCAACTTCAGGCGATGATAGAAAGCGCAAGGGGCACAGGGCCTAATTCGTTTTTTCATGCCTTATCATCAAGCCCTGTATTCAAATTTGTTGATATGAGGCAATTTGCTACCGGCCTCAATCTTGCCTTTTGTATTGATTTGCTTGGCGTCGGAAGCAATTTTAAAGGCTGGCATAATATTATGGAGGCCCCATTGTTTTATTGCGGTATCCCATGCTTAATGCTAACGCCACTGGTATTTACCTATTTATCAAAAAAACAAAAAATCCTTTTTGGCATTGTGCTATCTTTTTGGATACTCCCATTTATCTTTCCATATTTCAGGTATGCCCTGTTTGTTTTCACCGGCGATTATTACCGTACTTATTCCTTATTTGTTTCTCTCGTTTTAATCATTTTTTCTGCTATATCGCTTGATAAGCTCATCGAAGCCAGAAAAGTGAATTTAACCTTATTGGCAATTATTACAGCTACCCTACTGGTAATACAGGTAATACCGTACGTACATAGTTTTCACGATGTAAACCGCGGCCCCTCAATAGCCGTTTTTTTGTATATCCTCGCCTACGCGGGAATAATTTATTGGTTTAACAAAAATAAAAATAGCGATGTGCCAATGTTTGTATTCCTCTTTTTGCTTGGCTCCGAGCTTACATTGTTTTCGTATATTACCGTAAACCGTTCTACAAGTATTACTGCCGCTGAAATGGCAAAGCGCAAAGGTTATAACGACTACACCAAAGACGCCCTCGCTTTTATAAAAAAGAACGATACTTCTTTTTACAGAATTGATAAATATTATTATTCTTCT
>Ga0206800_1044_pt1 | contig 23344 bp, 20 predicted proteins | sample Alteio_BWOrgCont_64_FD_152898 | JGI IMG/M metagenome (GOLD analysis project Ga0206800, IMG submission 152898) | Enriched cells from forest soil in Barre Woods Harvard Forest LTER site, Petersham, Massachusetts, United States -... | ecosystem: Environmental > Terrestrial > Soil > Temperate forest >... | reverse complement strand
CCCAGCAAACAACCCATTGGCATAGCGGCTTTATCCCTACGCTCTCTATTCCCCCCAAAATTCCCGATAAACCAATTAAAATTTTTGCCAAATATATCAATATAGCTATTCCCAACGTTATATTCCCGGTACAAAACCCCAAAAACCCTCCGATAAACCGCAAAATTTGTATTTTTTTAATTTTCCGCTAATTTGTAATTTTGGGGCATGATAGTGGATGGGTTAATGAGTTACTAAGTTATCAGGTTATTGAGGCCGGTTTCCTTAATAACTAAATAACCGAATAACTTAATAACTTATCCCATAACTTAATTTTTATTAAATTTTTACCAAATGGCTTAAAAATTGAGAAAACGGAATTAATTTTGCAAACTTTCATAAATAGCCGGTTGGCTTAATTGAAGCAGCAAAAATAAAAATAAGGATATTAATTAATTAAATTTAGAAGAAAATGCAACAAAACAATTCATTGGGCAGCAGTTTGAAGTCATGGTTTTCAATGGCCGTTATTCTTATTGCCCTTATCGTGTCCATCCTGGTATTCAAATTTGAATTTGGCGCAGCCCGGCACTTTGAAGGCGGCCTGAATACCGGCAAGGCTTTGCAGGGCGACTATGAAGGTATCATATACAAAGGCGGCGTAGTGGTGCCTATACTTATGACCTTTTTATTAATCGTTATTACTTTTTCTATCGAACGGGCTATCACCATTACCTCTGCCTCCGGCAAAGGCAGCCTTGAAGCATTTTTGAAAAAAATAAAATCATTGTTGGCGAATAAAGACATTGATGGCGCTATAAACGAATGTAACCGCCAAAAAGGGTCGGTAGGCAACGTAGTGCTTTCAGGGCTTTTGAAATACAGGCAGGTTGAAAAAAATTCCGGCCTCGACAAAGACGAAAAACTGGCGGCCATCCAAAAAGAACTGGAAGAATCCACCTCCCTTGAATTGCCGATGCTCGAAAGAAATTTGGTTATAATAGCCACCATAGCATCCGTTGCTACCTTAGGCGGCCTTTTCGGAACGGTTATCGGTATGATTAAAGCATTCGACGCCCTTGCCAAATCGGGTACGCCGGATGCCACCGAACTTGCCGCAGGTATCTCTGAGGCCCTTATCAATACCGCATTGGGGATTTTTACCTCCGGCCTTGCCATCATACTATATAATGCCTTTACAAGCACTATAGATAAGCTGACCTATAAAATTGACGAAGCCTCTTTTACCATAGCGCAGGACTTTGCAGCCCAGCACGCCAATGAAGCAAAAGTAACCACCAACGGAGTGAAGGTATAATTAGGAATTAAAAATTAGGAATTAGGAATTGAAAACCCTAATTTTTCATTTTTCATTTTTCATTTTTAATTAGAAAGAGATGCCTAAAGTAAAATTACATAGAAGTTCGCCGCGATTAGACATGACGCCTATGGTGGACCTTGCCTTCTTGCTGGTAACTTTCTTTATGCTTACCACCAAGTTCCGCCCCGAAGCTACGGTGGTGGTGGACGAGCCTTCTACACAGACTTCTATTCAAAGGGCGGATAAAAACCTTTTTCAGATTATCATTGCGAAAGACGGTAGGGTGTTTTTTGACGTGGACGGAAAATTTACCCGCCAAACCATGCTTCAGAATATAGCCGATAGATATAAAGTAACTTTTACCCCGCAGCAGATTGAAAATTTCAGCGCGGGCGGGCAAATTGGCGTACCTATCAGCCAGCTTGGAAGTTGGCTATTGCTAAAATCCGACCAAAAGAAAGACCCGAAAGTATCCATTGGCATTCCAATAGACTCTGCCCATAACGAATTGAGGGATTGGCTACTGGTGGCAAGGTATGCCAACGGCGCTCTGCGCTATTCCATAAAAGGCGACCGCGATGCTGACTATAAAGTAGTAAAGAAGGTAATTGACGACCTGCAAGACGAGCAAATCAGGGTAAATAATTTCATCCTGATAACCAATATGAAGGATGACGGAAAAAAACCTGCCGAAACGGCCTCAAAATGATTTTAACCCAAAAGGAAACTAAGAAATGAGTGAAATAAGCGATTCCGGCGGAGGGGGCAATAAAAAGCACCAGGGTAAAGTAAAGCAAAAGAAATCCTCCACGCATATTGATATGACGCCGATGGTGGACCTTGCCTTCCTTTTATTGACGTTCTTCATCATGACTACTGCTTTTAGCCGCCCGCACATGATGGAAATAGTACTGCCGGACAAAAATAAAGAACACCTAACTGAGCCGCCGCCGGTAAACCCATCACGGGTGCTAATTCTGCTCCTTGGCGACAGCGACAAAATATACTGGTACCGCACCGACGACCCCGCCATACCGCCAAAACTGAATGTTACCGATTTTTCGGAAGCGGGTATCAGGCAGGTAATAGCTACGCAAAACAGGCTGATAACGCAACTGTTTCCTGATAAAGGGATGTTAATACTAATAAAGCCCGGCGATGGCTCGAAGTATAAGGATTTTGTGGATATTTTCGACGAGATGAACGTGGATAAAGTAGGTACCTACGCTATGGTGGACATCACCCAAACGGAAGAAGATTTGATGAAAAAATACCACTAAGTAGAGACGTCGATTTATCGCGTCTTCTACCGATTTATCACGTCTCCTAAAGTATAAAGAAAAAATGGAAGTAAACCAGATATTGAATAGCACTTTTGACGACCTCGTTTTTGAGAACAAAAACAAGGCGTATGGGGCTTATGAAATAAGGAAAAAATACAATAAACACCTTTCCACAGGGCTTGCCATTGCTGTGGGCATATTGGTTTTAATTCTCTTATGGCCGTTTATTGAAAAACTGTTTGAGAAAAAAGAAGCCGTTAATACTGAGGATGTGCTTACTACGGTAAATAAACTGGCAGCCCCTCCCCCGCTCGACAAGCCACCGCCACCGCCGCCGGAAATAAAAATACCGCCGCCGCCTAAAACCATTGAATTTGTGGCCCCGGTATTGAAAAAGAATGTGGTGGAAACAAAGGTTATCCCTAAGATTGACTCGGTAATGAAGGCGCCCGTAGCAGCTACCACTACTATTGCACCGGCTGCGCCACCTGCAATAGCAGCCCCTGCCCCACCGCCGGTTACGCCCCCGGCTGAAATAGTGGACTTTGTAAACGTACAGCAGCAACCGGAATTTCCGGGCGGGGATGCCGCTTTTTATAAATATCTGGCCGACCATATACAATACCCTCATTTGGCTTCGGAAAATAATATTCAGGGTACCGTATATGTACAGTTTGTTGTGGACAGGGATGGAAGTATAATAAAGGTGCAGTTATTAAAAGGCATCGGGGGCGGCTGCGATGAAGAAGCTGTAAAGGTAATATCCAATATGCCTAAGTGGAAACCCGGAAAACAAAATGGAAACCCTATACAAGTGCGCCATAGGCTACCGGTTAAGTTTATTTTAAGGTAAAATAATCTGATTAGGGTTTTTAGGATTAGAAGATTTCAGGATTAATAAATGCAGGGGAAAACCTGTAAAATAAAATAAGAAGAAGGAAATAACGTTATATAAATAGATGGACTGAAACAATTTACCGGCAATAAGGAACGTAGCCGGTAAATAAAAGGAATGTGAAGAAATTTAGTTAATAGGCCAGTGGGTCATCAGGTTAATTCTTGATTGGCATACTACCAGTAACATTAACACTTAAATTTTTAAGCATTATGGCAGTCAGTAATTTATCGCAATCTTCTTCTTTTGAAGACATCCTGTTTCAGGGCAGGAACAAAAGGTACGGCGCTTATAGTATCAGGCAGAACTATAACCGTTCAGTCGCAAAAGGGTTTCTCATAGCCTTATGTTTATTCTCAATTCTATTTTTTCTGCACCACACTTCCGGTAAAATCATTTTGCCGCCTATTGGCATTCCCGGCACCATTATCGTTTCAGGGCCGCCCATCATCCAGTTGCCGAAAACAATCACCCACCCACCCACTGTGCACAGGGAGGAGATAAAAAGCCCGGCGCATATCCGGTTCTCAACAAAAGAAGATGTATTTGTGCGGACTGATAAATCGCCGGTACCGCTTGTAAATGTTCCAGAGACAAGTGAAGGAGATATACCAGTAGCCGGCAGCGCAGATGGAGATTTCCATTTCCATGAAGTACAACCAATTCCCCCGCCTAACAACAACCCTATACCATGGACAGAAGTATCAAACCTGCCTAAATTTCCCGGTGGTGAAAGGGCCATGTTCAAATTCATTCAGGACAATATGCACTTCCCCGAAATAGCAAGGCAAACAGGCGGGGAAGGCATTGTATATATTTCCTTTGTGGTTTCCGATGCCGGCAAGGTATCGGATATTAACGTCGTTAAAAAAGCAGGCTTTGGTTTCGATGAGGAATCTATAAGGGTAATCGGTTTGATGCCCAACTGGGTACCCGGCGAACAAAATGGAAAAAAGGTGAATGTACGCATGATTATCCCTGTAAAGTTTACTTTGAGGTGAAGTATCAGGGCTTACTCAAGTTGTAGCCTGTCAACATTAACCCTCGCATCATAAATTCCAATTATTATAATAGATTGGCCTTGAATAGTATAGAATAGAAGGCTCTTTTTGGCTACAAGGCATTTCCTTACGTTTTTAAACGATTTATAAATTGGATATAATTTTGGCGTGGCTGAAATCCTTAACAGGCATTTTTCAGTTTCTATATTTGACCTGTTTGCAATCTTGTAACCCCAACATTCAATAAGAAATATAATTAGATAAAGATATTGCGTTTCGGCTGATTCGGTCCACTCAATTGTATAGCTCATTTTACCGTGGCAAAATAAGCATTAACCTTTTTCATCACTGCTTCGTGCGGCACTGTTCGCCCGTTTTTGAGGTCATCAAGGCCATTTTCAATTATCTTTCTTTGGATTTCAATTACCCCTTCATCCACTTCATCATACCCTGAATCGCGCAGCAACTCAAGCCTGTTGATTGAATCTTCATCGTTGAGGCCATTAATCCATTCTAAAAGCTGCTTTTTGCGAATTTCCAAATCCATCATAAAATCCAAACATTTCAATATTCAAAATTGGTTGCAATATTAAGAAATAAATGGCTTCAAAAATATCCAATATTAGACATTTGCCTATCGTAATAAATCTTAGCCACATCCAATGGACAAAGGCGAGTTTTGAAAACATTTAAAAAGTTGTCAATTCTTTACCCGCCATCACCTTAAAACAATAGCTTTGCGGTAAAATTGCAGGGAAGTGTGGCAATTTCCCTCATAAAGAAGATATGAACCAAAAAGTTTTTACCTGGATAAGCGGTATCGTTTCCCTTTTGTACCTTGCATTTGGCGCATATCTCATTTTTTTTTCGCCTATGTATTTTAGCTGGCAAAAAGCCTTTGGCGGCATAATAATTGCGTATGGTTTGTTCCGGTTTTACAGGATTTACCGCTTATATTTAAAAAGCAAAGAATACAATGACAATGAAGGTTAATTTTAGCTTATGCCTCGTTTTCTGCCTGTTGTTTTCAGGTTGCAATAATACCCCGCCCAACGCCCCTACCGATACGCCGGTTAAGGGTACCATAAAACTAAGCGTGGACGAATCGCTATACCCGCTGGCCGATGCAGAGATAAAGGCTTTTGAAACCGACTATAAAAACGCACATTTCATACCTACTTATACTTCAGAAGCCGAAGCCTTTAATGATTTCATAAAAGACAGCGCACGGGTAATAATAGTATCAAGGCCGTTATCTGAAAAAGAGAAAAATTATTTTCAGCAGAAGCAGCTTACCGTAGTGGCCAATAAAATAGCCATTGACGGAATTGCCCTGGTAACCAATAATAAAAACGCAGATTCTACGTTTACTTATAATGAATTTAAAAGTGTTTTCTCCGGCAATATCACTACCTGGAAACAACTTAGGCCATCACTTCCGTCCACTAAAATTGAAATTGTGTTTGACAATAAGCAATCCAGCATAGCCACTTATATTTCTGACAAGCTGCACATTGCCAAAACACCTGCCAACTGGACAGCTTTAAATTCCGATACTGCCGTTCTTAATTATGTGCAGCACCATGAAAACGCCATCGGGGTAACAGGGGTAGGCTGGGTGAGCGAAACGGCTGATTCTTTGGTAAAAAGTTTTCAAAAAAAGGTAAAGGTGGTTGGCCTGTCGTCCGACAGCGCCGGGCTTGACACCACAGATTACCTGCAACCATTTCAGGCCTATATCGCCTTAAAAACCTATCCCCTGCGAAGAAATATTTATATCATTAGCCATGAATCGTATATGGGTTTAGGCACGGGATTTGTAAACTACATAATGGGCGATAACGGACAAAAAATAGTCAGGCTCCTGGGCCTGCTGCCCGGCAATGCCGATATACACATAGTAGTGCCGGTAAGGACAAGGAACCATTACTAAAAAAATGAATAATCCCCTTTTTGCCCCCCTTTTGGGGGTAGGAGGTAAAACTTAAATAACATAGAATCGTGAGAAGACTTTCATTAGCAATGTACGCTTTATTGGCGTTAACTGGTTACATATCAGCGGCGGGTGTACAGGATGGGCTGTATTTGCAGGAAAAACTGCAATTTGGAAAAGCGGAATCTGTTTTTCGCGCTTTAATTTCCGGTAACCCGAAAGACGCAAACAATTATTACTATCTGGGCAATGCTTTTTTTCAGGCGTCGGTAAACTATATTGGCAGCGACAATCCTTTTTTTGAAAAATCAAACCTTGATTCCGCTAAAAAGTATTTTGATAAAGGCAATGAAACAGACCCCAACAGCCCTCTCCTGCAAGTGGCAAATGCGAAAATATTGCTCGCCAAAGGCAATGCCACCGATGCTAAAGCCATATTTGATAAGGTTTTGAAAGTAACCAAATCAAAAGATGTAAATGTACTTCTTGAAATTGCAGAGGCCAATATACAGTTCCATAAAGTAGGCGGCGATATGGATTTTGCAAAAGACCTGCTGACAAAAGCGACTGCCATAAATCCAAAAAGCCTAAAAGTATTTATCCTTTCGGGCGATTTAAGCCTTGCCAAAGAAGATGGGGGCGGCGCCGTTTCCAGTTATGAGAATGCAGAAGATATTGACAAGAAAGCCGCTTTGCCTTATGTAAAAACAGGAAACATATACAAAGGGTCGAACCCTAAAGAAGCCCTCAAAGATTTTCAGCAAGCGATAAGCATTGATTCGGGATATACCCCGGCGCACAAAGAACTGGCAGAATACTATTTTCGGAGCCGCCTGTATAGCAAAGCAGTAGATGAATACAGGCTCTTTATGAACGAACTTAGCACTGATGTTACCGATATTGAACGCGAAAAATTCGCCTCTTATCTTTTTATAAACGGAAATTACAAAGAAGCTGCCGACCAGTTAAATTTGCTGCATAATGCCGGCCAGAACGATATAACCCTGATGCGCCTGAAAGGATGGGGATATTATGAAACAAAAGACTATGCTAAAAGCGTACAGGCCATGCAAAGTTTTTTTAATGCCGCGCCAAAAGATAAAATTATAGTAACCGATTATCTATACTATGCCAAAGCCCTGTCGAAAACCGGGCAGGATTCACTTTCTACCTTAAACCTGCTTAAATCATTAAGTATTGATAGCAGCGATTTAACCATTTATGATACCGTTGCAGCAAGGTATTACAAAAGCGGTAAATATGGCGAGGCCGCCGGCATTTATGCCCGTAAAGTAAAAAGGATGGGCCAGTCGGCTGACTATCAGCTTATATTTAATGAAGGCTACTCGTATTTTAAAAGCGGGCAATACGCCGCTGCCGATTCAGCTTTTAAAAGGCTGACAGTTACCTGGCCTACTATAACTTATGGATGGCTCTATTGGGCAAAATCAACCAATGCCGTGGACCCGAAGGGCGAACAGGGCCTGGCGAAACCATACTATGACAAGTTTATTGAAATTGCCGCCAAAGACGCCGCTAAAAATAAAGACGACCTTATAGAAGCCTATCAATACGAAGCCACTTTTTATTATAACGCCAAAGACTATGATAATTCAAAGCTAAACGCCCAAAAACTGCTTGACCTTGACCCTGAAAACGAAACAGCCAAACAAATACTGCAATACGTAAAGCAACAGCAAAAGGGAAAATAAGCCGGGGTTATTTAGCCGCCGCTCAATAGCATCCTTTTCAGGCTGTATAAACCCCGGTTCAATAAAATGCGATATTTTATGTCGCAAAAGCAATATAAACTGTAATATTGCATCAATAAATAAGTTACATTGCCGCAAATTCGTATTATGTATCATACGCAGGAATATAGAGGGGGATATTTGACCTCTCCGATTAAATGCGTAAGAGAAGATGCATGGCTTGGCGAAGGTTACTATTATTGGCGTGACATAGAAGACGCTATTCATTGGGGGAATAAATCAAAGGCCCGAACTGGACGATTTGTGATATATGAATCTAAGATAAACTGTGAAAATGTTTTGGATACCGTATTTAATGAGGAGGTTTATACATTTTGGATGAGGCAAATAGAGAAGGTAGCAAAGAATATTATAAAAAAAACAAATATAAAGCCTTCTTTAAAAGAAATTAATGAGTATTTTAAAGAAAGGGCCCAATGGAAAGAAGTTGATGGGATTCTTTTCCAAGACATTCCCCTAAATGAGAACCTAATAAGCGTAAAATTGTTTTACTATAGAAAAAGAATACAACTTGCAGTATATAATATTGGAATTATTGATAACTTTGTAATAAATAGGGAACAAAAATGCTCTTAAATTGACTATATGCTTGACTTGAAAGAGTTGGAGGAACAGTTAGATAAGGCTTTAAACAATGAAACACCGGAAAGCCTTACTAATTGGTTAGCTAATAAGAGAAAGGTAAATTATGAATATATGATTAATTCAAAACCATCTATTCCCAAATTTACCACAATCTTAACTTCAGCAGATGGATATTCATCCCCTCGAGATAAAATTTCGGGGGGATTTTTTTAAAATTAGCTTATAAGATGGAAATAGTTGAACAACCCCTCCTCTCATTTTTAGGTGTAGATATAATTAATGTTAATTTTGCGGCAACCGCACAAATGGAGCAAAATTCATTTGATGCTTTAAAGTCTATCCTTACCCCTCGAATATATTATCCGGCTAATGCCCCTTTAAAGTTTAATATTTCGATGGATGTAACATTGGAAGTAGAAAACTGCTTTGTTTTAAATGTAAACGCAGTTGGCTTTTTTGAGTTTTCAGATAAAATAACCGATGAAAATAAAAAAACTCTTCAAATTGTTAATGCACCAGCTATAATGTTTCCTTATGTTCGGGCGTTTATCACAACTCTAACCAGTAATATGGGTAATTCTGTAAAAAAAATAACGCTCCCCCCTCTATTTTTTAAGGGCGATATTGAAGTAATAATGTTAAATGAAAATAATGAGCCACAAAAAATAGTAGAATAAACAGCCAAAAAATTCCACAATGACGGCGATACAGCAATTTCTTTTGTAATACCACCAAAACCCAATACCCCGCTACTCCACTTTCTTTAAAACAATATTGGGTACCTGCGGGTCCACTAAGGGTACTTTTTCAAGGGTTACGGAACTGGTATCGAGGCCAAAACCTTTTTCTTCGGATAGGCTGATTGACTTCAAAAATTCATATCCTTCAAGGACAAAATTATCTAAGGAATTAAACTTATAGTCGGCATTCAGGATGCGCTGTATCACTACAAACCGGAAATCGCCTACTACATTATGCCTTTTCAGCGACTCGTAGCGGCTCATTATATTTACGTGCTTGTTTTTATACAGGTCTTCTACCGCCTTCCTGAAAAACATATTCATGCGGGGCTCTACCCTGAAGCCAAGGCGGAAATCTATCCTGAAAACCTTATCAGGTATCAATATATCCACTTTGTATTCCATCGTATAGGGCTCGTCGCGTACGCTTACGTGTACAAACCAATAGGTATCGGCACGTTTTGGCTGTTTATTAAAGATTGAATACATGATTTTAGACTCAATCTCAAAAGAATAATCGGCGCTGGTAAGATAAACAAGGTTGGTGGCATATTTTGGCACCGATTCATCTTCACTTAATTCTTTTAGCAGCGGGGTGTATTTATCGAATTTTACAAATTCAATAAAGCGGTTTTTAATTTTACGGCTCCTGAACCACACAAACATTACTGTAATAAGCAAGGTAGCAACTAACAATGTAACATAACCCCCGTTAGGGAATTTTTCGAGGTTCGCCACCAAAAAAGATAGCTCTATGGTGAGGAACAGCCCCGCCAGCAAATGCCGCAGCAGACGCACTACTTTTTTCACTTTCAGGTAGTAGTTTAGCAGTACGGTAGTCATAAGCATGGTAACCGTAATGGCAAGCCCGTAAGCAGCCTGCATATTGGCCGAATTCTGAAAGTGCAGGGTAATGCCTATACACCCGGCGCATAGCAGCCAATTGATGCTGGGAATATATACCTGCCCGCGCGTATTGGTTGGGTACCGTATCCTTATTTTAGGCCATAAATTTAACCTGATGGCTTCGCTGATTAAAGTATAAGAGCCGCTTATAAGCGCCTGGCTCGCGATGATTGTAGCGAAAGTAGCGGTTACAATAGCCGATAAAAGTATCCATTCCTGCCCGGGGCCTTGTGGCACTATGGCAAAGAAGGGGTTAATATCAGGTATATTTTTTACGTGTGAAACAATTTGCTGCCCCTGCCGCGTCAGCAGCCATGCCCCCTGCCCGAAATAGTTTAGCAGCAGGCACACTTTAACAAAGAGCCAGGATACCTGGATATTTTGCCTGCCGCAATGGCCCAAATCGGAATAAAGCGCCTCCGCACCTGTAGTACAAAGAAATACAGCGCCCAAAAGCCAGAAACCATGCGGGTAAAACAAAACAAAATGAATGGCATAATAGGGGTTAAGGGCTTTAAACACCTCTAAATCATGGGCTAATTGCGATATTCCCAATACTGCGAGCATAGTAAACCATACAGCCATTACCGGCCCGAAAGCCTTGCCTACTATGGCGGTGCCATAGCGTTGAAAAAGAAACAGGCCAAGAAGAATAGCTATGACAATGGGTACCACCGGTAAATTAGGTTGCACCAAAAGTAAACCCTCAACGGCTGAAGTTACTGAAATGGGCGGGGTAATAATGCCATCGGCCAATAAAGCGCTGCCGCCAATCATGGCAGGTACCACAAGCCATTTTGCTTTCCGGCGCACCAAAGCATATAATGACATAATGCCCCCTTCCCCTTTATTATCGGCGCGAAGGGTAAGGAAAACATATTTGAAAGTGGTTTGGAAAGTTAGCGTCCAGAATACCGCCGATAGCCCCCCGAAAATGAGGTCTTTACTAATAAGCCTGTCGCCCATAATAGCCTGGAGCACATATAATGGCGATGTGCCAATATCGCCGAATACAATGCCAAGTGTAACAAGCAAACCTGCAGTACTGAGCGCCGGAAAATGGCTTTTATGGTTCGCTTCTATCTTCAATAGGTTTATATAAAATAAAGGGCAAAATTACCACTATGAATTGACAACTATGGCAAAACTTGTCAATTCTATAGGTTAATCATTACTTCACTATCTGGTTCCAATTAATTATATCGCCCGAAGTATCTAATGGAATAGTATCGGTAGGCTGCTTTATTTTCAGGAATTTATAAGCAGCGCCTTCCAGTTTTACATCTGGTTTCAAACTATCGCATTGCCCATCGCGGATGAGGCGCCGCTGCACAAGCCTGTTTGCCGCCAGGCGATAATCGGCGCTGGCATAAGGTTTTAAGTGGCCGTTTTCATCAAAAAATGATTTATAGGCGCGGGGGGATGGAATAATGATGGAAAGAAAAATACATTCGCCCAGGTCTAACTGTGAAGGCTTTTTATTAAAGTAAAACCTTGACGCCTCCCCTACCCCATATACGCCCGGCCCCCACTCTATGATATTGAGGTAATCTTCAAAAATCCGGTTTTTGCTCACGATGTGCATATTTTCCATGAGCCACACAAGCAGGGCCTCATCCAATTTCCGGCCTATATTTTTCTGGTGGGACAGGAAAACATTTTTAACTAATTGCATACTAATGGTACTGGCGCCATGCTCAAATTTTTTCGTTTTCAAGTCGGTAAGGATGGCTTCTTCAAATGAACCCTCCTGGAAACCGTGATGGGAATAAAACCCCCCATCCTCTTCTATGTCTATTACAGCCCTTAGCAGGGGCGGAATATCGTTAAGGGGCACAAATTCAGGGTTTTCTGGGCCTACTATTATTTTGCGGGGGCTATTGTACGGCTGGTAAACAAAAGATGAATTAAGTTTAGAAATATTAGCCTCACCGTACCGGGTGATTTTAAGGCCAAATCCATCAAGGTCGGAATTAAAACGCGCCGTATCTAATTTCTGCAGGGCAAGGTAACCATGAAGTTTATAAGCAAATTCCCCATCCATTAGCATCCCTTTTTCACTCCTGAAAATACCAGCCGGAAGGGAATTAAGAAAAACCTGGGCGTTGGTTTTTGGCATATCCATATTGGCTGATAGTTTTTTGGGAAATGAGTGCCTGAAATTAAACCCACAGGTAGCTTTCAATTCATTGAGGGTAATCACGCTGCTGCTATCAAGCCATATATAATCTTTATCAATATGGGCTTTGTATTGCAGGCCGCCCTTGCGGACAGTTACAGTATCAGCCGAAAATTTAGGGCTGTGGACGGATAGCATTTCAGCCTGTACATTGCCCTCAACATCAATATTATCATCGTCATGGCTGAGTTTATTAATATCAAGGGTTATTTTTTTAAAGGTAAAATCAACCTTGGCAACCCGTTCAATTATTTTCAATTTAATAAAGGCCGTATCATCGGTATTTACGGCAATATGGGTTTCCAGGCTGCTTTTATCAAACGTGCCCCCTATATGCCAGCGCTGCTGCTTATTGTCCTCCTTTAATATTAAATCGCCGTCAATTTTATCATCAGCGTAAGCCATGTTGCTAATACCGGCATGGATATTTTGGCCGCTGTCGGAGAAATTCGCATAAATATTAACCAGCGAAACATGGTAAGGCATAATAGCCGCTATGCGTTCTACATCTGCCACATATTTTTTTGCTTTATTGAATTTTGAAGAATCCGGGGGTGACTGGTTTAAGGGGGCCGATTTACTGTTTTTCTTTAATTTTAAAAGTTCGTTCACATCCATCATGCCATCTTTGGCTATAAAATCTTTAAAACGCAGCCTTCCGAGAATGAGTGGCAGCAGGCGTATTTCAACTGATAAATCGTTGAACGAAGCGATTGTTTTATTCCCGCCATTCACACAATCCACGCCGTGCATTTCCAGGCGGCTAAAACCGTCTAACTGATATTTTTGAATATTAAGGGTGAGCTGATAGCTATTTTTAAGTTTTCCCTGGATTTTATGGACAGCCATATCGAGCAGCCAGCCCTTGCACAGGTACAAACCAATAAAAGATACCACTACCAATGAGGCAATTGTAATGAGTATTACCTTAAAAACCTTTTTGCGGAGCAACTTTGCCATTAGCCTGCAAAATTACCGCTATATTGGCTTAGGTTTGTTAGCATAGAAAAAAAATGGTTTTTTTATCTGAAGTTAAAAACTCAGAAGAATTGTTTTTATACCCGGAATATTTGAATACAATAATCAATATCTTTTTAGTCAAGGTTTAGATTGCGGGTCAAGCCCGCAATGACGTCGCAATTGGTTGGTTGGGGTGCGCCTGCGGCGCACCCCAACCCATCCTCCAGACATTATAGTTATTCCGGCCCCGAGTATTTGGGGGATTTTTTAACTAAACGACATTGATTCTATAAAGTAAGTCAATTGCCCACACCAATTATAATAAACCGCCAATCCAATATTATATTTCCTGAAACCTGGAAACCGCCTGCTGTTTTGGTTGCAGTATCCATTTTAGCGGCAGGGATATTGTTAAACTGAAGCCAATCTTTATCAACCCTTATTTCAATATTAGACATATTACTTTTGTCTATTAATTGCTGGTAAAAATTTTGGGTAAACATATTAAAATACCTGAACCTTGATTGGGTCAGGTCAAATTCATTATAAATTACTTTTTCGACTGAACCCGGGACTAAATCATTTTGAGTTAATACCTCCCTGACGATATAATTTCTTTCGCCAAACATAGCCCTGATAACCACTTTTTTTCTGGCTATCCTTATCAGTTCATCAAATGCTTTTTGAATATTCTCGGGCGGGATGTGCATTATTACGTTGTTGCACATCACTATATCAAAACTTTTATCGGGATGGGGGATATCAAAAATACTGCCTACTTTGAAATCAGCAGTACCATTATATGCCTTATTGGCCATTTCAATATAATAGGGAGTGGGGTCAACCCCACTATAATTAATATCATTATCAACAATGTTTCTCAGGCTCTTTAAATAATGGCCCGCGCCGCAGCCAACATCCAGCAGGGAATCAGCGGGGCTGTAAAATTCTTTGATTAATTTTGAAATTGATTTAGAAGATTCCATTTCCGGCGACTGCCCGGTGGCGCGTTTATAAAACAAGTCGCCGTAGTGCTTTTCTTCTTCCCAGTTTTTCCATAATTCTTTTGCCATAGTTATTCATTTTAAGGTTTATACTAATTATCAATCCTAAGACGAATACAAAAGGTAAAAAGAAAGTTGGCTTGATAATTTTTTCCAAAAAGCCACTTTTGGTTCTCCGTTTACTGCAAGCTGGTTGAATGAGATTAATTCCCCCATCTCACATAACCACCGCATTCAAAATGGCAACCAAAACAAATTGTATAACCATAGTGCCGTCCAATAACGCTGTAAAATAATATTCGTGGTGGGTTTCTTCGGTTTTGTAAACGATATATAACGTGCTGATGGCGGATATAATCCGCGCCCAAAATATACCGGTACGGAATGGGTAGTGCAGGATAGCTATAATCATAAAAACAAGCATGCAGCCAACTGCCAGCAGCTTGGTATTGCGGATACCAATCATGCCGGGAATGGTAGAAACATTGGAAGCTATATCCGATTTATAATCGCGTATATCGAAGGGCAAAGTGATGATGAAAATAAACAAAAGCCGCTCAATAAAAAGCAAAACTACTTCTTTGCTGAATAAGGGAATGGATAGCGCAAGGCAGGGCATAAGTACCGTACTGGCAGCCCAAACGTAGGCAATAAGGAATATTTTGAGGCCCTTGATGCTGCGAAGGGTATGGGCATTGGTTTTGCCATAAACCAAAGGCAATGAATAGGCTAAGGAAATAAAACCCAGGTGGGCGATAAAAACCAAAACCGGCCAATGAATATAAAAAATGCAAATAACCAGGTATATAAAAGAAATACCTGCCGAAACAGCCATCAACCGCCAATGCCGGGTAATCCAAATCTGGCGCTCGGCTGCTACTTTTGAAATTTCCTTATAAGCAACGAGCCTATCGATATTATAGGTAAATAATGTAGAGAAAAAGGCAAGGGACGTATAAAAAAGCGAAGGCGGTAAATCGAGCAGGATATAGGTTTCATAAAGGAGCAATGCGGCGCAAAGGGCAATGAAGTAATTGCCGTAAATAAACAGGTCTGTAGTTTTTTTTAGGAATGGAACAGGTTTTAACATCTTATTCTACAAACAACAGCTCGCCATCCTTTTCGTTTACTAACCCGAAAGGTTCGTCTTTTATAATTAAGGAACCGTCCAGGTCCACATAGTCAACAAGGGTGCAAAGGTGCATGGCTGATGAAATACCGATCGTGGACTCTACCATGCAGCCTATCATAGTTTTCATTCCGCGTTTTCTTGGTTCTTTCAGTATGCGTGTGCCATTGAGGTAGCCTCCTGCCTTCATTAGTTTCATATTTATGCCATGAAATTGTTTTTCCAGCGCATCAAAATCAGGGTTATCCAATACCGATTCGTCAGCGATAATGGGCAAAGGCGATTTTTTTTTCAGGAAACGGTATTCCTCTTCCATTTCCGCCGGAAGGGGCTGCTCTATAAACTCGACAGGCAGGCCCTCAATTTCTTTCATAAACTTCAAACATTCATCCGGGTTTTGGAAAGATTCGTTCGCATCCACCCGCAAAACCGATTTATATTCCTTTGCCACAGCGTGTACCAATTCGGCAGCGCTTTCCCTGTTTACTTTTATTTTTAAGGCTGGAAAACGGTAGAGGATATTGTCCCTGATAAAACCACCAATATCCCCGGCTGCCATGATTGGCAGGGAAAACGCTGTTTTTATTGACCTTGCAGGCTGCAAACCAAGAAAATCATATATAGTAATGTTATTCTTTTTGCAATGGAAATGAATATAAGCCGACTCAATGGCGAAACGCAGGGCATTCGGAAGTTCGAGGGTGTTTAATCGTTTCTCCAATTCATCCACACCACTGCAATTTTCGGGATGGGATACGATAAACCTTTGCCATTCTTCCCTTAAAATTTCAGGTGTTTCATTGTACCGGATATTTGGCGCGGCCTCGCCAATGCCGGAAATGCCGTTTTCAGTAACGGTAACAAAGAAATTGGTTTTCTCAGTGGAGTTGTTTCGGGATAGCCTCCATTGATATTTGAGCGTAAAAATGCGTTCCTGGATTTGCCATGTTAACATTGCGGCAATTTACAATTAGATTTGACAATCCCGAAAAAAAACGGGATTGTTAAACCTACCCCGGAAACCACCCGCCGCGGACATCGGTAAATACAATGTGGGGGATATTGAGTTTGTTTTCAGATACCTTGTCGTGTAGCGACAAACTGTCGAATGTCGCATTTACGGAGTATGTTTCTCCTTCTTTATCAGTGTTTAGGCTAATATTCAAAGTGCCGGCCTCGGCAGCCCAGCTTTGCAGGGGGATTGCTTTTGTGCGGGTTGGGAAATCAGAACAAAAATTATTGACCGACGGCCTGTCGTACCGGGTAACCACTACCCTGATGTCGTCTTTAAAGTCTTTTAGGTGAAAAGTTTTTCGTGCAGAAGAGAGTTGCAGGCTTTCTTTGTTGAGGTAAACATAAAAACTCAGGGTGGAATCTTCATTGAACTTATACATACACAGGTCGCCGCAACCGGCGCCGTTTCCAATAAAGTCCATTGAAGCTGCGGCCCTTTTTGAAGGCAGCCGGTCGCAGGCAAGCAAAGCGCTGCCCATAAGCAGTATAGCAATTTTAATCCCTCTCATATTTACAACAGTCTAAGTATCTCCGGGGGCAATTTAATATCTTTTTAACAAATATTAACTTTTGCTAAAAAATATTTTTTGCATACTGCGAAATATAAGGAATAGAGGGGTTTTCGATTTTCTTCAATACGGAAGAAACCGGAATTTGATGTATTTTATCGTTTTGCCTTCGGCAAGGAAGCGCATTTCGTAAGCAGTTTTTATAGAAGTTAGCTCGTTGAGGAAGGGCGATTCATACAAATTACCGGTAAATGCCAGTACTTCTATTTCTTTATTTTCAGGCAGGGTTTCCATGCCATATTCATAGAGCCCATCATTATCCGATTTGAAGTGCATAATGCCATTAGGGGCAAGCACCTGTTTGTATTGCGCCAGGAAACGGGGCGAAATAAGCCTACGTTTCGCTTTGCTTATCTTTGGGTAAGGGTCGGGGAAAGGCACCCAGATTTCTGAAACCTCGCCGGGCGCGAATGCTTCATTCAGAAATTCGACCTGCATCCGTGCAAAAACCGCATTGTTTAATTTTTCAGCCATCGCGGCTTTAGCGCCGGTCCATATCCGAGGGCCTTTAATGTCCACACCGATGAAATTGGCATCAGGGAATTTCCTTGCAAGGTTTAAGGTATAAGCCCCTTTTCCGCAGCCAATTTCAACGGTGATGGGGTTGTTATTGCCAAAAACTTCATGCCATTTGCCCTTGTTTTCAGCAGGGTTTTCAAAAACATTAGGCAATGTTTTTATTTCCGCTATTTTTTCTGTTTTGCGCCTTCGGCCCATAAAAATGAAAAATGATAAGTTAAAAATGAAAAATAAGAGGGCGAAATTAGGTTTTAATTGCCACAAAGGCACGAGGGAAAATCTCTCGCAAAGCCGCGAAGGCGCAAAGGGAAGAAAAAATGCCATAGATTCACAGAAAAAAATTTGCTACAAAGGCGCGAAGGAAATTACCGCAAAGTACACGAAGTAAAAGCACAAAGGCCACAAAGAAAAATCTCTCGCAAAGCCGCGAAGGCGCAAAGGGAAGAAAAAATGCCATAGATTCACAGAAAAAAATTTGCTACAAAGGCGCGAAGGAAATTACCGCAAAGTACACGAAGTAAAAGCACAAAGGCCACAAAGAAAAATCTCTCGCAAATTTGCTACAAAGGCGCGAAGAAAAAGGCGTTGCAAACGCCAAAAAAGCCAAAGCAAACCCAGCCCTCACCGCAATTTGCTACAAAGGCACGAAGGCACAAAGACGGAAGCCTGCGCTCAAAGCGAAGGCTTATACTAAATGCCCCTATCGGATTCGGACTATTTTTTGTTCCACCGCCTCGCCGCCTGCAACCATACGCAGAAAATAGGTGCCTGCCGGGATATTATATTTTTCAGCATCAAGGATATAGGTATGGAGGCCAGGGTTTTGGTTTTCGTTGGTGAGGATGGCTATTTGCTTTCTGGTGATGTCGGTGAGGGTTAGTAGGACGTTTTGGTACTGGGGCAGGGTATAACTTATTGTAGTTTGCCCTTTGAAAGGATTGGGTGCAGTTTTTAAATCAAATTCAGCGCTTATTATTGGCATTATTTCTGTTGTTGGGATACTAAATTTTGCCACAAAAAAATCAGTGCCATTAGTGCCGCCAGCGAGTCTTGTTTGGTATGCTCCGGGGGTGATAATGCCACTTGCGCTTTGGGTCCATCCGCTAATATAAATATTGTTATTAGCGTCATTAATAATCCCTTCTCCCTGGTCATCACCACTTCCCCCGTAATAAGTTCCCCATAATAAAGAAGAGCAGGTAGAGTCAAATTTTGCCACAAAAGCATCACCAAAACCATTACCACCTGCTCCAGCATAGTTTGTCTGATAAGCATCAGTGGTAGCTATACCGCTGTCGCTAACAGTATTTCCTGTGATATAGACATTATTATTAATATCAGTGATTATTCCTATTCCACTACTTGGTGTACTACTATTACCATTTGCCCCATAATAAGTACCCCATGTTAATGCGCCTTTAGAACTAAATTTAGCCACGAATGCAGTAGGGTAATTAGATCTTTTACCATATCTTGTCTGATAAGCACCGGTGGTGGCTATATCACTTGTACTACTTGTAAACCCTGTAATATAGATATTGTTATTGAAATCATGAGTTATTGCTCTACCACAATTACCTCCATCAATATTTCCACTTCCCCCATAATAAGTTCCCCAAGAAAGGCTGCCGGAAGAAGTAAATTTCACTACAAAAGCATCCCCTGTTCCTATAAGACTTGTCTGATAAGCTCCAGTAGTGGCAATGCCGCTGGTACTACCCGTTAATCCAGTTATATAAACATTATTATTGACATCAGCAGTTATTCCATATCCCAAACCATTGAAATAGGTTGCCCATGAAAGGCTTCCTGTCGAGGTAAATTTTGCCAAAAAACCACCGCCTGGGGTAGTTTGGTAAGCTCCAGAAGTAGCAATGCCTCTTGTACTTTGAGTCCATCCGGTAATATAAATATTGTTATTGGCATCGGCGGTTATTCCATTTGCATAATCATCATTACCTCCACCATAATAGGTTCCCCAAGAAAGAGTGCCGGAAGAAGTAAATTTCGCCACAAAAGCATCAATGCTACCAGTGCCTCCAGCAAGGACTGTTTGGTATGCTCCAGAGGTAGCAATTCCGTTATCGCTTTGGGTATATCCGGTAATATAAATATTGTTATTGGCATCATGAGTTATTGCTGTACCCCAATTGCCATTCATATATCCTGCATTTCCCCCATAATACGTACCCCATATCAGGCTACCAGTTGAGTTGAATTTAGCAATAAATGCATCCTGTCCGCCTTCAAGGCTTGTCTGATAAGCACCGGAAGTAGCAATGCCGCTTGAGCTAATAGTATTTCCGGTAATATAGATGTTATTATTGGCATCAATGGTTATTGGTGAACCACTTTCCCAACCACCTGCCCCATAATACGTCCCCCAATCCAAAGTGGGGTCAATGATGAGGGTGCGGGATTTGTCGTAGTGGGGGACGGAAAAGGAAATGCGGGAGCCGTGGCGGGTGAAGGAGGAGGGGATGGTAGGCACAACTTTTCCAAAGTTTGAAACTTTGGAAAAGTTATCAGCAGCCAGGTAGCAAACAGGTGGGGTTTCGGTGAATGTACGGGCGGGGGTGGTATTATCCAGTGGATTGCGGGTAATGCCCACAACGGCCGTGGTTAAGGAAGATTCGGTTGGGCCTTCCCGCAATGACGTGGTGAAATTAGGTAGGGAGTACGCGATGCCGCCGTTTTCGAGTTGTTTTATGTCGTTGAGGCCGTTCCATTGGAGTTGTATGTCAGCTACGTTTCCGCCGGGGTACACGATGAAGGAATATTCGAGGCTGTTGGGTTTGGCTTCCAGTACCATGTCAATGTTTGGATAGATGTCTTTATAGGTAACGGTTTTATAGGTGCGGACGTTGGTAATGCCATGGTTAGCATCGCCGGTGGTGTAGTAGTTTTCGTAGTAGGTTTGCAGGGCGGAGGGGGTGATTTGGGCATTTGGATTAGAGCCGAGGAGGACGAGGTCGGCGCGAATGGCGGAGATGGCCGCGCTTTTCGGGGGTAGATTTGACAACTTTTTAAAAGTTGTCAAATCTGGCTGTCCTGTGGCCTCGGAGATTTTATTATCGTTGTCATTTTCGGTTTTGGTGAAAACAAAACTGATTTGGCCGGGTTTGCAATAGATATTCACGCCTCCCTGATGGCCATAAAAAGGTATATTGGTAAGGGGTTTCTGGTTTTTACCGCCATTCGCGGCATCTTCGACATCCATTAGCTGGCCTTTATTTTCACGGAAAGACCAACCGGGGCCGTTTAATACGGATTGGGATTTTACAACGGACGGGCTGCCCGCATCCGCAAAAAATGGGGCAAAAACGCTTAAAAAAGCTAAAAGCGCGATATAAACAGGGTTTTTCTTCATTGAATTATCGTTTATAAGTGTGGTGGAAAGTGATTTTTTGCGAAAGCTAAGGAAAAATTAGGAATTAGGAATTAAAAATTAGGAATTGTGGGGAGGATTTCGTATATTGCGGCTACGGATAAAAGAATTCGTGCCATCGATGGCGGCTATATTTATTGGTGAGTGGGGTTGGCAGGAGACGCGATGAACCGCCGTCTCTACAAAGGCAAAAAACGCTATTTGGAGCAAATTGGCCGCTAACTATGGGGGTGGTGAGTTGTAAATAGTTAATTGTTAATAGATTGAAAAATAATTCCCGCTATTTACCGCTATTAATAGCGGAAACTCTCAATGAAAAATGAAAAATGAAGGAGCAAAGCCGCCTCTTTTTTATTTTATAATAAAGTTGCCCGGTTTTTGCTTAGTAAGCGAAAGAATTAGTTATTTTGCGGGGCAATTAGAAAAGAACAAAAGTATCGAAATTTAATAACTGTAATGGAAACTCTAAAAGATAAATTCGCGAAAAGGGCCGAAGAAATGAAAAGCCAGTTTCAGGATTTGAAAAAAAATTACTCTGATGTAAAGCTCGGAGAGTATAATATCGGAAGCGTCATAAACGGTATGCGCGGCATGACCGGCCTGCTTTATGACACTTCGTTGCTTGACGCCGAAGAAGGAATACGGTTTAGGGGCTACTCAATCCCCGAACTGCGGGAAAAGCTACCCAAAGCGCCGGGCGGCAGCGAACCATTGCCGGAAGGGATTTTTTACCTGATGCTGATGGACCAGCTGCCTACCGAAGACGACGTGAAAATGGTAACGGCAGAATGGAGCAAACCCACCAATATCCCCGCCCATGTATATAAGGCGCTTGACGCCCTGCCGATAACTACCCACCCGATGACGCAGTTCACCATCGGGATAATGGGTATGCAAACGGAATCGAAATTCGCGAAAGCCTACCATGATGGGGTAAATAAAAATGAGCTTTGGAAATATATGTACGATGATGTGATGGCGCTGATAAGCGGGCTACCTACCATTGCGGCCTATATCTACAGGCGTACCTACAAAAACGGGGTAAATATAGCCCCTGACCCAAGCCTCGACTGGGCGGGCAATTTCGCGCACATGCTGGGGTTTGAGAATGAAGAGTTTAAAAAGCTGATGCGCCTGCACCTAACCATCCATGCCGACCATGAAGGGGGCAATGTATCGGCCCATACTACTATATTAGTAGGCTCGGCCCTTAGCGATGCTTATCTCTGCTTCGCTGCCGCTATGAATGGGCTTGCCGGCCCGCTGCATGGCCTGGCCAACCAGGAGGTTATCCGCTGGATATACCAGCTGCAAGACGAACTTGGCGGCGGCGTACCTACCAAAGAGCAGATAACAAAATACATCCATAAAACACTTGACGAAGGCCGCGTAGTGCCGGGCTACGGCCATGCCGTTCTCCGCAAAACCGACCCACGGTTTACCGCCCAGCATGAATTCGCCATGAAATATATGCCGGACGACCCGCTTGTAAAAATTATTTCGCTGCTATATGAAGTAGTGCCGAAGGTACTTGAAGAAACCGGCAAGGTGAAAAACCCCTGGCCAAACGTGGATGCCCACTCCGGGGCATTGCTGGTACACTACGGCTTGGTGGAATATGACTTTTATACGGTGCTTTTCGGCGTTTCGAGGGCGCTTGGGGTACTTTCGTCCTTAACCCTGCAACGTTCGCTGGGTTTGCCGCTGGAAAGGCCAAAATCGGAAACCACAAAATCGCTTTTACAGAAAGCGGCTAAGACGGTGGAAGCTGTGTAGGGGGAATAACCGAATACAATGCGATTAAGCATTGCAAACGAAGAATAATTTTTAAGAAGTATTACTCCTTAAAAATTATTCTTCCACATCATGCTTTCGATGGGTTTTACTGAGCGGCCATTGTATTTGGCGCCGCGCTTGTCCTTATAGCTGGTTTCTATTTCGCCGTCCACTATAAAGTATATCAATTGCCCGATGGGCATACCGGCATATATGCGGATGGGCATTACCACAGTTATTTCCAATGTCCAGGTATTGCAATAGCCTACATCGCCTTTACCGGCAGTAGCATGAATGAATATCCCCAACCTGCCGGCGCTTGATTTTCCTTCAAGAAATGGCACGTGCGCGTGGCTTTCGGTATATTCTTCGGTTACGCCTAAATATAATG
>Ga0206800_1042_pt1 | contig 23646 bp, 20 predicted proteins | sample Alteio_BWOrgCont_64_FD_152898 | JGI IMG/M metagenome (GOLD analysis project Ga0206800, IMG submission 152898) | Enriched cells from forest soil in Barre Woods Harvard Forest LTER site, Petersham, Massachusetts, United States -... | ecosystem: Environmental > Terrestrial > Soil > Temperate forest >... | reverse complement strand
TCCCAAGCACCAGGGCGGAGTCCACCGCCGTCAAGGCGCGATAGGTGTCTTCGGAAAAATCCTGGTGACCCGGCGTGTCCACCAGGTTGATTTGGCACTCGCGGTAGGGAAAGGACAGCACCGAGGAGGACACGGAAATGCCGCGCTGCTGTTCGATTTTCATCCAGTCGGAGGTGGTGAACTTCTTCCCGGCCTTGGCACGGACGTGACCCGCCTCACGGATGACACCGCCATACCACAGAAATTTCTCCGTAATCGTGGTTTTACCCGCATCCGGGTGGCTGACGATGGCGAAAGTCCGCCGTCGCAGGATTTCTTCTTCAAGATTCATAAAGGGTGGTAAAGATAGCCCCATAAATTGCGCACGTTTAGCAAATTTTACGCCGTGCTTTCCAAAAATGGTTCCTTAAGTCACCACCTGAAAAAATCGGTGGAGGGCCTAAGACGTATCGTCGGACCTGCGGGTCCCTGGCTCAATCGATCCACGGCGTTTCTGCTCGCGGTCTGGATCACGCACGCCCTGCTTCGTTTCGCCTTTTTGTTTCGCACCGACGCTTTCGGGTTTCCCATCGTCGGCAAGCCGGACTGGTACATCTTCCATGCGCTCTTCATCGACTTGCACTGGATTTTTCTGTGGTCTCTCCCGTTTTTGGTCTTGTTCGTATTCGCGGCAAGGCTCCCCGCAAAAACTTCCAAACACGTTAGCGGCATCCTGTTTGGAGTGCTGGTAGCCTTCCATACCGTGACGCTGATCTTCACCGTCGTCGATCATGAAACGCTGCGTTTCCTGGGAGCCCATTTCGATCCCGGGATCGCACTGGCTTATGGAAACAGCGCTTCGATCCGACAGGTCTTCAAATTCCTGGCGGCGGACAAATCCATCGCCGGACTCCCCTACTTTCTGCTCTTCGGATGCATTCCCTGTGTTTTCGTACTGGACTACCTGCTCTCCTTCGCGGCGTGGACCCGTGCCCAGACCTGGCAGCTCAAACCCGTCCTCTGGATTTTGGGCGCGTGTTTTGTCGGATACGTCTACATGTACCTGATCTGGACCGGAGGCAATCGCATGGCGAAACTCCGACCCTTTGTGGAAACGGTGTTCATCTCCCTGACCCGCAAGGAAGATGTACCGGACCTGACTCCCGACAGCCTCGCGATGTATGCCCGGCAGTATCAGGCCTATTGGAAAGCCGGCAGTACCGACACGGATTGGGTCTTTCCCCGCGCGGATTATCCCTACTATCGCGAACCGCTGGAGACCTACTGCGCCCGTCCTGACGTGCACCTTCCGGTGTGCTCCGAAGACCAGGACGGCGACGGGTATCCCAAATCCAAGGACTGTCGTGATTCCGATCCGAAGGTGCATCCGGGTGCCAAGGACATTCCCGGAAACAGCATCGATGAAGATTGCACGGGGATGGATTCACAGCCCTGGAACTTCGTGCTGCTCGTGTTAGAATCCCATCGGGCCTTGAACGTCGGCCATCTCAGGCCGTATGGCTCCCTGGTCGACTCCGCGACTCCCTTTCTGGACAGCTTGGCGCACGCAGGGCACTTCTGGACCCGTATGATCACCTCGGGCTTGCCGACCATCAATGCGCTGGTTTCCATCCACCTTTCCATCCCGCAGCATCCCACTCGGATGATCTCCAGCGAGTACACGACGCTGAACCATCTCTCCTTTACCGCCATCCTGGGCCAGCACGGATACAAGACTCACTTTTTCTCGGCCGCGGATCCCGCTTGGGACAACCAGACTCCCTGGCTGCGACAGTGGTATCAGGGGGTTACCTACGATCGCAGCCGTGAAGACGACGGCGACATGCTGACCAACATGTCCCAATGGATGAAGGACAGCCTTTCTCAAAACCGTCCCTTCTTTGTGACGGCCATGACCAAGACCAATCACTATCCCTTCAATCCCGTGCGAGGGGTGAAAACGCTACCCGGATCGGCCACCATGTCGCAGCGCATGAGCGCCACCATGGCCTATACTGATTCCTCCATGCGGGTCTTCATCAACTCCCTGCGAGGTGAACCCTGGTTCAATCACACGGTATTCATCATCCTGGCGGACCACGGCTTTCCCTTGGCGGAGCACGGTTCCTCCCACATGGGCTACGGACTGTATACCGAAAATGTCTGGCTTCCTCTTATCATGGTGGGGGGAAACGCCAAATTGGGATTGCCACGCCGTCATGACGATCTGGCCGCCCATGTGGATTTGGGTCCGACCGTCCTGGACATCGCGGGAATCCGGGAAGCCAACGCCTTCACCGGACACAGCCTGCTTTCTCCTGTAAAACCCGAGTACCAATACAGCGTCTGCTTTCATAAGGAACAGGCGATTGTGGAGCACGGGGATTTCAGGTGGCATGGCCCCTGGGGGCCGACTCCCCGGGAACAAGGGGAAGAGATGTTCGACATCATCCAGGACAGGGCTGAAAGACACAATATCCTGAGCCAGCACGAAAATCTGCGGGACTCCCTGCTTTCCATCGCCCAATGCATGGCACGCCTGAACATCTACGTGGTGGAAAAGAATCGACTTCTACCCGACAGTCTTTGACCTCTTTAAGTGCCGAAAACCTTTGAAGAAGCGGCGGCTTGAATTAAATTTCTGCCCCCTTGGGGTCATAGCTCAGTTGGTAGAGCGCTTGCATGGCATGCAAGAGGTCTGGAGTTCGACTCTCCATGGCTCCACCATTTTTCCCTCACCTTTTTCTTCGCCTTTTCTCCCCTCACAGCCTTCACGCTGACGGCCTTTCATAACCTCGCTTAAACCCCTTACCAGCGATGGAAGTTCAGAGGGTTAGACTCCCCGTTTGGAGGCCAGCAGCCCCACATCGGAACAGATTAACTGAGATTGAATTCTCCTGCCTACCCCTGTAGATTGTTTTCAAAGACAGTATCGCTATGGGGTCTTCACTCCATACGCGAGTGGGGACGGAGATCCGATATTTGCTCCCCTCAACTGTATAACCCGGCTCGGTTCCCGAGAAGAAGGGGTCCGAGTTTCATCCAAGGAGGGTCCCATGAAAACATCTCTTTTTCCACAAAACACCGTGACCAAGGTCCTGAAAGCCACCGCAGCGCTACTTCCCACACTCTTGCTCTTGCTCGCCGTCGTCCCCGCCCGAGCGGCGGATCCTGCGGTCTCCACGGAGAGTCGCTTTCAGGCTTCCATCAATGACATGGTGCAGAATGTTCAGGCCGCTCAGGACCCGGCTGCCAAACGTGAAATCATCGGAAATTTCTTGAACCGCATCGACCGCGGTATGGGAATCGCGAGATTTGCAGTCTCCAAGAATGACCGACCTGCCTTGGATGCCATGCGAGCCAATATTCAGAGTCAATACGCCGAACTCAACGGCCTCAAGGGATCTCCCAAAGTGGCTGATGCCGATTTGAATCACTTTGCGGTCTACATCCAACAGGATATGGAACAGGCGGGGATCAACGGCTATTGGGGTCGTGGAGGAGGATACTATGGCGGCCGAGGCGGCTTCTTCATCTATGGTGGCGGATTCATCATCCTGATATTGATCCTCATCCTTCTCCTTGAAGCCCCTTATTACTCGAATTCGAGGTGAGCCTCCGAGTAGGATTACCGAAATGATAAGTGAAATGGCCCACTGGAGATTTTCCGGTGGGCTTTTTGGTTTCCAGCGGTTTCAAACACTTTGAACCTTATTTTAAATTCACGAGAGGATCGACTCGTCCCCCTAGGTGAAGTCGATTAGAGAGTGAATCTGAGTTAAAAGTTCAAAAGTTCAAAAAGTTCGAAGACGGTCCCATGTACGCTTCTCACATTCTTTCATCTTGATTCAGCATGCACCCTCTTTCCTTCATCGATACCCACTGTCACATCGACAGCGTTCTAGAGCGGCTCAAAATCGATTCCTATCCGGAACTCCGCGCCCGGTTTTTCCCGCCTGAGTTCGTGGCTTGCATCACCATCTCCTGCGATCCGGAAGCCATTGAGCCGACGCTGGCTTTATTGGAAGAGGAGAGCGTGTACGGCGCCTTTGGAATTCATCCCCACGATGCCAAGAATTACACGCCAGAAGTGGAGTCACGCATTGGCAGCGCTCTCAAGCATCCCAAATGCGTGGCCTACGGTGAAATTGGCTTGGACTATCATTACGACTCCTCCCCGCGAGAAATCCAGCGGGAGATTTTCAAACAACAAATCGCCATCGGAATCGCCGCCCAAAAACCTCTTATCATTCACACCCGGGAAGCCGAAGCGGACACCTTGGCAGTTCTACGCGAACACGCCCCTTCGAACTGGCCCATACACGTGCACTGCTTCACCTCGTCCCTCGAAATGGGGGGAAACCTGCTCCAGCATTTCTCCAACCTTTACATCGGATTCACCGGCATCGTGACCTTTAAGAATTCCGATGATGTTCGTGCGGTGGCCGCTCATGTGCCTCTGGAACGCATGCTGGTGGAAACGGACGCCCCCTATCTCGCACCCGACCCTTATCGCGGTAAACCGGCACATCCCGGCCACATCCCCCGCATCCTGGAAAAACTGGCGGAAGTCAAACAGCGACCCGTAGCGGAAATCGCGCCCATCCTTCTGGCAAACGCCCGCCGTGTTTATGGAATCAAGGATGGAACGGAAGAGACTACCGGGTGAGCGCGGAGAGAGGACGGACTTAACTTTACAAGTCTACAGCGAAACAATCGAAACTAGCGGCTGTCCCATTCCCCATCCTGTTTGGACGCGCTGCTCTGTTCTTCTTTGTCGTTGATTTCCTTTTGCAGCTTGTCCTGTGCAATCTTTTGGGACCATTCGTCCACGCTTTGATCGAAGACCTTCCGCTGCTCCTTGATTTTGAAATCGAGATCGAGAATCTTTTTTTGAATTCCATCCCGCTCTTTCTCCAGCTTGGGGTCTCCGATGTAGCGTTCTAGGCTGTTGAGCACAATCACGTAACGGGTTTGATAATCCTCGCGCATGCGTTCCAGGCGCATCAACGCGTCCCGTTCGTCATTGACCCGGTTGCCGTAGTCGCTGAAAGCACAACCTGCAAACTGCAGGATCAGCATGAGGAATCCGGCCAGACCCGCCACCCTTAGAAGATCAGCGGCTGTAAAGGTCTTCTTCATACCGATAAAGCGTGATGGGCTGTTCCGTCTTCTGAGCAGTGTCCTTGAGAACAAGGTGCCCTATTTCCGAAAGAGATTCGAAACACGGCAGGCCGGTGGTACGCTCCACTGAGAAGTGCCAGATTCCGTCCACTTGTCCGGGATCCCAGAGGGAGTGCTTCCATGCTCGGTGTTTGGAAGAACTGAAGAAAAACTGTTCCACCAGCAAAGGCAGGGAATCCGTCCGATGATAATAGGCGTCGTACTCCAAGCATTCCAAGTGCTGGCGCGGTCTCTCTTGCTGGTACATGGCTGAATCCAGCTTCACCGTTTCAAGGTGAAGGTTGATTTCCTGAACATTCAAGGGGGTTCCCGATTTTAAAACCCCTTTGGGCAGCAGACGTTGCAATCGGAAAATGTCACGCAGGGTCGCCTGAAACTTAAGGGTGTCGCTCGACTGCAGAAGTTGTTGGCGATAAGTGTCGCTCTGGTCGATACGGCTGAGGAGTGCGGGCAAGGAATCGTAGCCGGTGATCTGATAGGGAATTCCATTTGAGTCCAATGCGATATTAAGGTTGGCTTTCTTCTCCAGCTCGTTGGGCATCGAGTTTTTATGATAGCCACGAGCGTTCAGAGAATCCAACCGGCGTTCTACGAGCCAACCGCTTCCCTGCCTTTCCCAATCCAGCGTCCAGCGCGTTTGAAACAGGGTGCCTTGAACCTCGTTCTCATCATCGCCCATTTGCGAGGAGTAGGCTCCCATATGATCCACTGTCAAAACGGCTTTGTCCGGCAACACCGGCTCATAATCCGCCTTGTCGCAGGAACACAGCACAAAGGCGGCCATGGAAAGGCTGCATAGACCTAAGGAGCGATGAAAACGATGAAGAAAGGTCATGAAATCTGTGTCTAAAGATAATTGCGGGAATCCCGGCGCTCCAATAAACAAAACGTGTCTTGGGTTGTGCCCCTAGAGCGCCTTCGTGTCTTCGTCGGTTCTAAGACGGGGTCTACCCTGTCTTCCAGGTCTGATAAAATTGGAACAGCTCGGATGCGGTGGTTTCCGAACCGATAAAGTGAACCTTTAATCCCCGTCGGTCCAGTCCACGGAAATAGGTGTCCTGCCTTTTGGCCAGCAGGTGAATCTCATGGAGAAGATCTGCGGACATGGCTTCATAGCTTTTTTCCTCGCGGAGATAAGCCGCAATCTGTCGATATTCCATCCCTAGATGATCCAGACGCTCCCAGGCAAGACCCTGCTCGTGCAAACGCCGAACTTCCTCTACGAGGCCGGCCTGCAAACGCGCCTGCAGGCGATCCGCGATCCGTTCACGAAGTACGGAGCGCTCCCACTGGGTGACGAAGATGAGGGGTTTCAGATTCCAGGGCGGCAGCTTGCTGCGCGGGATTTCCGCCGAAGGTGCACGCAGCGCAATTTCAAGGGCACGGACTACCCTTCTTTTAGTGGACAGGTCCGTTCTCTCATAAATGTCCGGAGCGCGTGCTTTCAACTCGGCCTTCAAGGCCTCCAGGTCACGTTGGGTCAACTCCTCGCGCAAGGCCGTGTCTTCGGGAACTTGGGCGATATCATATTTCTTCAAGACGGCTTCGAGATAGAGTCCCGTCCCGCCCACTAGGACAGGAGGTGTTTCGTCTCTACAGCGATCCCCATTTCCATCCTTCTCACCCCTAACGGTTCCCCTTCCATGCCGTCCCCGAAATTCTTCCAAGGCTTGATAGCAGTCTTCTTGAAACCGGAAAAGGCTGTACACCTCGGCGGGATCTTCGATGTCGATGAGATGGTACGGAACCGGGGATGAAAAGCGCCCATATTCGTGGAGGTCTTTGCCTGTCCCCAGATCCAGCCCTCGATAGACCTGACGCGAATCCACGGAAAAAATTTCGGATCCCAGCCGATGCGCCAGTTCCACCGCCAGTGCCGTTTTCCCGGTGGCCGTGGGACCCGCGAGGACAATGCAAGACCATTCTTCAGCGGGTTGTGTCACCGGATTTGAATTCATTCCAGAACTCAAGCAATCCCCCTAAACACCTTTTCACGCATTGCCCGCACATCCGCCTCGTCAAGACCAATGCAGGCCCAAGCGTGACGCCTGGGACCGGGCATCAGTGGTGTGACTAGGAACACCCCACGACGCGTGATGGGATCAAAAGGGAGATCTTTTCCATCCTGTAATTCGCTTAACTGGCAGCGTAACTCTCCGCTATCCTTTGGGAGTGAAAGGGTGGAGGGAATTTGTGTCATGAGGATGGTCCTGTCGGGGAATCGACGTGACAGACCATGGACCGGATATGCCATGGAGCAACGCGCGTTTAAATCCACGAGCGGACGGAAATGAATCTCTCCGGAATCTCTCTTTTTCCAGGCATAGGCATCCACACTCACCGGCCCAAAATAGCCTTCCAGGTGAAGTCGGTGCGACAGCTTGGTAAGAGCTTTTTCGATATTCGGTTTCCATTTCAGAAATTCCGTATCCTGAGGCGCATACAGGGCACCTGCAAACCCGCCCCCCGAATAACTCCGCAACTGGTGGCATCGCACTTCGGTTTGAACACCACTGCGCTCCAAGTAAAAGAGGCATCCGTACTCCACTTGGATGGCCTGTTCAGGTTCGAGCAGCAAGCCACCCTGAGTTTCCAGAATCCGTTTTAAGCCTTTGATGAGCTCGTCGGAAATGTCCGTCCCCGCAAAACGCATCTGACCGATGCCGGCATGTCCGTGATTTCCTTTGGCTACCCATCGCCCACCCTTGTCCGACATGCTCGAAGCAGAAGCATCAGCCAACCATTTTTCCAGATCTTCGAGATGACCACAAAATGCTTTGACTCCGGATTCCTGAACCTGCTCCGGAAACAACTCCTCTTCCAGCTTCAAGGTGAACTCCCGGCTGTTGACGCGTACCACCACCGCCGGATCCGGATGGGAAACCGGGAAATCATAGAGAAGGTTCTGCGCGGCTGCTTCGCGATTCCAACCGAAGGGCGTGAAGAGTCGCTTGGCATCCGCATCGGTTCCAAAGGTCGGAAGCTCTAATCCCAGGCTGCTCAAGTATTCCAGATAATCCGCAGAAGGTTCGACCGGAACCCGCAAACGATCCTGGGGAGAAAGTGCGGGCCAGAGCTGCCACGCCATTTCCCGAGCCACGGTCAACAAGCGCGAGGGAAGGGAACCGGATGACCCCGCCAAGGTCAGGTCAAACTCGGCGTTGCAAAACCACTCGCGGCCGGGATTTGTAGCTTGAGCCCCATGCGTAAACTCATTCTCCTGCTTGCCTGCATGCTTTCGGCCTGTAACTTCTATCCCGGTGCTTCGGAGTGGAAGCGCTGCACCTTCGAGATCGCCACCGTCAAGTTCCTGGGGTTTCAAGAAAATCAAACCAAATGGGAACTCGTGATCGATGTGCATAACCCGAATCCGGACCGGTTAAGAATGGAAGGCGTGCAACTTTTCGCCTTGCAAGGGGATGACACTTTGGCCAGCCTGCGAAATTCCGACCCGCTGGATCTGGCTCCGGACACGATGACCGTCGTGACGTTGGAAGCCGCATCGCCCCCGAGTGCTTGGAACACGGTGTTTGAAAATCTCAAACGAAACGGCAAATGTTCCATCACCATCACTGGGGATGCCTATTACCGGACCTTGTTTGGGACGGAAAAACTTTCGGGTCTGTTTCGTAAAACCTACGACGTGGATTTTGCCACGGCTCTCGGAGTGATGGGCAGCCATCTGCTGCAAGGGTTCCAAGGATTTCCGATGCACTAAAGATGGAGTTTCCGTTTGTACGGTTGCGGAAAGTCTCCCAAATGTCACGGACTTTAATTTCACCCCAACCTTAAAAATCCTCGAAGATTCCCAAAAGGGTTCTGAGAATCTCAGAACCACCTACCCGAATACCGCGCCGCTGAGATAGCGATCGCCACGGTCGGGAAGGATGCAGACCACCACGCCTTCGCGAAGTTCCTGGCAGAGCTTCAAAGCGCAATGAACTGCGCCCCCGGAAGAAGTTCCTGCAAAGACGCCTTCGCGTCGGCACAGCTCGCGGGTCATCAGCTCGGCCTCCAACTGGGTCACTTCCAGAATACGGTCTACCCGGGATTCCTGATAAATCCTGGGGAGGTATTCCTTGGGCCAGCAGCGAATGCCGGGGATATTGGAACCCTCCGCAGGATGGGCTCCGATGATTTGGATCGCCGGATTTTTTTCCTTGAGGAACCGGGAGCAACCCATGATGGTGCCCGTAGTCCCCATGCTGGAAACAAAGTGGGTGATTTTTCCTTCGGTGTCGCGCCACATCTCCGGACCCGTGGTCTCGTAATGGGAAAGCGGGTTATCGGGATTGGAAAACTGGTCCAGCATATGGTAGCCCCCCGAAGCCAGCATCGTCCCGGCGTAATCGATGGCGCCTTCCATCCCCTGAGCGGCCGGAGTCAAATGCACAACGGCTCCGTAGGCCCGCATGGTAATTACCCGCTCAGGAGTGGCGCTTTCAGGCATGACCAAATGCATCTCATAACCTGCCACGGCCGCAATCATGGCTAGCGCAATGCCGGTGTTACCGGAGGTGGGCTCGACCAGTTTCATGCCCGCCTTGAGGGTCCCCCGCTCCTGCGCTTTGAGAATCATGTACTTCGCCGGCCTGTCCTTGACCGAACCCGCAGGATTGTTCCCTTCCAGCTTGACGTAAAGTCGGACATTGGGATTGGGGTTCAGTCGCTGCAACTCCACCATCGGGGTGTTGCCGACCAGGTCGAGAATGTTCATGGATTCCCCTTGTATACTTCCCAGAAATGCCCCAAAAGATACCTTTTACCCTATCATGACTCCAAAGCCTAAAGAGAACCCCAAGGGAGAACCGGGAACGAAATCCAAGACCGGAAAAAAGGGAGCAGCTACCGGAACAAACCGTGAGAAAACCGGCGGCAAAACCTCAGGGGACCTGGGGCAGAGAGTCGATAGGGAAAGTGCACAAGCACGTGTCGAGGAACTTCGCCCCCTCCTCCGAGTGGCCAACGAGGCCTACTATCAAAAGGGCGAATCGCCCATGAGCGACGTCCAATTCGACCAGTTGATGCACGAACTGGAGGACCTGGAAGAAGCCTATCCCGAGCTTCAACACCCGGACTCCCCTACCCACAAGGTCGGTTCGGACCTTGTTTCAGGGTTTAAAAAGGTCTCACATCGCTACCCGATGCTCAGCATCCAGAACACCTACTCAGAGGAGGAAGTCCGGGACTTCCACCGTCAAGTTACCGAGAAGATTTCGGAAGATACGGTCGAATACGTGTGTGAACCGAAGATCGATGGCGTGGCGATGAGTCTGGTTTATGAAGACCGCCGTTTGGTGCTGGGAGTCACGCGCGGAGACGGAGTGCAGGGCGACGATGTGACCCGAAACATTCGCACCATCAAAACCATTCCTCAGGAATTGCACAAAGAGTTTCCCCAAGGCCGCATCGAAGTCCGCGGCGAGATTTACATGAAGGAAGCTGACTTTCTGGCCTTCAACGAATACTCGATGCGGGTTCATGGACGGGAATTACAAAACCCTCGCAACACGGCTTCAGGCAGTTTGAAGCTGAAAGACCCCAAGGAAACCGCCCAGCGTCCCTTGTCTTTTTTCGCTTACAACATCTTGTCCGACAGCAGTGAAGGAACCCATTGGGAAAATTTGCTGTTGCTGGATAGGTCTGGTTTCCCGGTAAACAGCTTGCGAGCCAAGGTCAAAACGGTGGATGAGGTGATGACGGTCTGTGAGGAATGGAATAAAATCCGCGACGGTCTCCCCTACCTCATCGATGGCGTGGTTATCAAGGTCAATAGTTTGAAGCAACAGGCTCAACTGGGTCGCACTGCGAAGAACCCCAAATGGGTGATCGCCTACAAGTACAAGGCCGAGGCCGCAGAAACCGTCTTAGAATCCGTGAGCTTTCAGGTGGGTCGCACCGGCGTGGTGACTCCGGTGGCCAATCTCAAACCTGTGCAACTTGGCGGGACGTTGGTAAAACGCGCTACCCTGCACAACTTCGATGAAATCGAACGCCTAGGCCTGCGGGTACCTGACGTGGTGATGGTGGAAAAGGGCGGCGAGATCATACCCAAAATCACCAGTGTCGTGAAAGAGAAACGCCCTAAGCACACCCAAGCCATTATCCCACCTAAGGTGTGCCCCATTTGCGGCAGTGAACTGTCCAAGGTGGAAGAAGAAGTCGCCTGGCGTTGTGACAACCTGCAATGCCCGGCCCAAGTTCAGCGCGCCATTTTGCACTTCGCCAGCCGCGGCGCCATGAACATCGAAAATGTGGGACCTGCACTAGTGGATTCGCTGCTCGAAAAGAAAGTCATCGAGAATGTCGCGGATCTCTATGACCTCAATCGTGAGGATTTGGAACAACTGGAACGCATGGCGGAAAAATCCGCGGACAACGTCATCACCTCCATCGCAGGCAGTAAAGAACGCGGCTTGGATCGTCTCCTGTTCGGACTCGGAATCCGCTTTGTCGGCAAGACGACTGCCGGTGCGTTAGCACGTCATTTCAAGAACCTTGAGACGCTCCATGCCGCGACGTGGGAAGAGTTGGAAGTCACTCCGGATGTGGGTGAGCGCATCGCGAAAAGCCTGCATGAATATTTCCAGAATCCACAAACTCAAAAGTTGCTAGAGCACTTGAAACGTGTGGGCGTGAAAACGGATTACGAAGTGCCCGAGGGCAGCCAAATTCTCGCAGGCCAGACTTGGGTCATTACAGGCACGCTGCCTAGCTGGAGTCGTGACGAAGCGCGTGAAATTCTGGAAAAGGCTGGGGCAAAGGTTTCAGAATCCATATCAAAAAAAACTTCGGTTCTGCTTGCAGGAGAATCTGCTGGGAGCAAATTGGAAAAGGCGAAAAAACTGGGTGTGAAAATAGTGAGTGAAGAAGAAGCCAAATCTTTGATCGGCTGACTCAAAAATTCGAATTAATTGAGGGAGCTTGGGGTAAATACCCCATGTGCCAGGACCCGATAACCCAGTATCCTTTCCCTATGCATAAAACTAAACCAAACATCGGGGTGTGGATTGATCATCGAGACGCCGTCATTATATCTCTGCTGGACAGCGGAGACGAGACAAAACGAATCCTCTCAGCAGTTGAAAAGCAACTTCGACGATCGGGTGAAGCTCCCGGCCCTTTCGAGGCCGATAAAGTACCCAGCGATGTCTCGCGTGAGAGGGATTACACTGGGCATCTGGCTCACTATTACGACGAGATTGTCTCGAACCTCCATGAAGCGGGTGCCATCCTAATATTTGGTCCTGGCGAGGCTAAGACTGAATTGAAGAAAAGATTTGAGAAAGACAAAGCTGCCGAGCATGTCATTGTGATGGAAGTGGCCGACAAAATGACCGAGCCGCAGATGGTGGCCCATGTTCGTCACTATTTTCATCATGATGCGCCCAGACTCGGCGCCTAATAAAGGTTGAAACCACGGCTTATTTCGCTTTTAGAGCCAAATTAAGCCATCTATTGCTTGACTGGAATAATCTGGCTTGCTATCCTTTACCCCGCTTTGAAGCGTTCCTTTATTGAGTCTTCAAGCATTTAGCGGGCTTAGCTCAGTTGGTAGAGCATCTCCTTGCCAAGGAGAAGGTCGAGGGTTCGAGTCTCTTAGCCCGCTCCAAAAAGCCTCCGGTTATTCGGGGGCTTTTTCTTTGGAAATTCTGACAGATTCGCCATTTTCCGCGCCATCACTTCGACGATGCGCTCACCCAATAGCCTCTTTTTGCCCTTCACTTTCCGAAGTGTCCGCAGTAAGTGTCCGCACCCCTGGGAAATATTTAGCAAGGTCCACGACGGAGGCGGCGCTTTTGTGGTAATACCGTTTCAGCATATCCGAGGTCCATCCTGCTATCTGCATGACTACCCTATCAGGGACACCCCGGTTCAACAAATCGGTCGCTGCTATATGGCGCGTGTCATGGAAATGAAAGTCCGGAATTCCAGCCAGCCGTAAACATGCGCTCCAGGCATTCCCAAAGTCGCCTAAAGGCAGGTATTTGCCTTTAACTACCCGGTGGAAGAGCCAAGGGCAGTCCGTGGGGATGGACCGGAAATAGGGCTGCATATCGGGCGAGATGGGCTTATCATAGCCGCGGTCATTCTTTGTGGTGCCATTGCGGACCCGTATAACGTTCTTGAACAGGTTCAAGTCCTCACGACGCATATTGACCAGTTCCGATTTCCGGCAGGGGATTTGAAGGGCATAACGGGTTATCGGGACGAGGTGAGGAGCATGGATCGCCATGACATTGAAAAGGGTTTGCAGAGTTTGAGGAGAAAGAACCGTATCCCGCGGAATCTCCTTCAGCCGCGGAAAACGAGCCTTGGAAATGGGGTTCTTTTCCAATAGCTCCGAATGTATGGCCTTGTTGAAAGCGGCCCGTATAAAGGCCAAATGGCGGTTTATACTGCCGTTTTTCAGTACCCGTCCGGTCTTTTTGGAGGGATGCTTACGGACATGGGTTATCCAGGCTTCAAGACGCGCCGGGAAGGCAGGCAAAGGGACGTCTCCCAGGTCCCGAATGAGTTTCTCCGCCAGGTATTTATCCCCCTCAGAAAACCCTCCAAGCCGCTCCTCATAGAAACGAAGCAGGTCGGTGAAGGTCTCAAAGCGACATCGCAAGCTTTGGCGCTCTAGGAGTTCCCGGCGAAGGGCGATATAGCGTTCCCGCGCCCCATCCAAAGTACCGTTAAATTTTTCCCGAATACGGCCTTCCCCACCGTCAGGATGGCGGCGGCGAATGTCCAAGAAATACCGATTAGGTCCGAGCTTCTTGATATTGAGGTCCATAGGAAAGCTTCCTTCTCTATGGACGCCATTGGGGCTGGCTGAATAAATAATAACCCATGTTGGCCATTTTGATACCTCTAAATACCCCGCGGCCTCGAAAACCGGGTCTTTGATTCCGCTTTTGGCAAAAGAACAGAGCCCGTCAGTAATTGGCGCTCAATATCCGCACGGTTGTAACGGACATATCGCCCAACCTTTGTCCGTCCTGGGAGCCGATAGGTGTTCTTTTCCACCCAGCGTGGCGGCACGTTCAGATACATGGTCAATTCCTCGGGAGTGAAGAAATCTGGCATCTGAGGTTCACCGTGGGAATTTGGGAGGTTGCGGTTCTTCGGGCCATGGCTGATCTGCCTGTTCCATTAATTCAGCTTGCCATGCTAGGATATCGACGTCAGGACGAATAACAAAAACCAGTTGACCTTCTTCATTGCGTTGCTTTTCAAGCTTGCCTTGTGAACTGATCATTTTTCCGAAATACCGCTCCGTGGTAGCTGGGCTTCCTTGACCCTGGGTTTTATGGAGAAATTCAGCCCCGCCATATTTGGCATCGGCTTTCGTAATCCATCCAAATTCCATGATGTGCCTGAAAACCCAAAGCCTGTAAGCTGGCTCCAATTTCTGATTGGTTTCTTCTGAGGTCCCGAAGCTCCGCCAATTTCTCGGGGTATAAGGCTTTCCCGTCCTTAAAATCTTTGCCTTCCTCGATGATTTGCGTCTTTCACACACGGGAGGCACTCGGGATTCTGGAGCAATGCCTTTTGGTAAGCGGGCTAAGTACGTGGGAAGAGTTTCGGCTGTCAGCCAACGAGGATTTTTATGCCTGATTCGATTGCCCTCTCCGGCATTACATCCGCGGCAAAGCAGATTCAAGTTTTCTGAACGGTTATCGTGCGTGAGGTTGTTCAGATGATCAAGAGTTCTCTCTCCAGCCTTGAATTTGGTCTTATGACACATCAGGCAAAGGTCACCGAATCCGCAAACCCCCTGATAACGACATATTACGGTCGTCAATTTCAGTTGCCATAATTTTTTATTCATACGCTTGGGCATGTTCGTCTCCTAAAAAGAACACCTGCGACACGGAACCTGGAAGTGTGATGAAGACCCCTGAATGGGCCCGGCACAGGTGTTCTTTTTAGAAAGCGGAGTATTCAGGGGCACAGTCTTCATCATGCCCCAAAAACGTACGGGAAGGCTTACAAACACAGGGAAACAAGAAGGGAACGAAAAGGGAACGCTAGGAAACGGCAGGAAACGCTACATCCTTTTCTCCCATTCTCGTGGCTTTTCATACATGTCAAGGATTTCGCCTGGAGTTTTTGGAACCCTCCAATTCCATCCAGGTTTGGCCATGTTTTGACGAAACTTCTGAATCAGTGGAAATAAGAGTTCGACATTTAAGCTTCTATAAATGCCCTCAGATGAAGTATCCGTTTCCCAAACCTTCCTAAAGATTCGTGCAGCAGATTTTGCGCTATCGTAGCCCCAAGCTGTGGCATGCTGCTCTCTCGTACAAGACGGGGTTAGTTTTGGTTGACCTACCGTTTCATTAGCGATGGGAAGAGGAGTCTTATAAAATTGTGCCAACCGCGCTCCAAGAGCTTCCCAAAATCCTAATGGATCCCCCTCGTACTCCAACTCAAAAATTGGAGCCTCACGTTCAAAACGTTGTGGATCCTTTACTGAATCTTGTTTCAAAAGCTTATTACCTTGCTCAAGAAGGGCGGAGACTAAAAGAGTGTAAGGCAAGATCTGAATGAAATCTTCCCGACGTCCTCCCAGACGACCTATTTGACTCTTCGATTTATTGAACTTATTTCGTAATGCTTTCAGCATCGGCTGTATAGGCTCAAGAACCGCACCCCGATATTCGGTTATACCAGGCACAAGAGCTTTGCGGAGGGCCCTATACTCCTGCAAAGTTCTTCCCAACGCATTATACCTAGGCTCTTTGTAAGTCGCCCCAGCGATACCCTTATTAAACTCTGGAAGACGGCCTTCAGGGAAAAGGCTAATCCATTCTGACCAACTCTCGGGCAGCAATGGACCTGGGGTTAAATTGTTGCCCTTATTTTTTAGGACCTTGCTGAATGACCTTTTTGATGAATAAATCCAACCAAAGATCTTAGACCCAGTATTTTCAGCGTAGTTCAGAATGTCAGAGCGCGAAATATTTGAAAACTTCTGATCGTTTCCGAGACGATTTAAAAGCCTCCTCGCGTCCTCAATATTCAAGTATGAAATATCAGGAGGCATATCTAAAATTTTAGGAAGCTCTAATGGAATAAACTCATCGTAACTCTCTTCTTCTGGCCTATAGTGACACAAGGCCCACCACTCGATTACGTCTGGCAGTAGATCCAAGGGAAATCCTTTTAGAATCAATGATGCAGATGATTCGAAAACTAAACGGAAAGATTTCGACCTAAAACTTGGATTAAACGACAAAACGTTGCCACCGAAGGCTCGAAGGATTCCAACCCTCTCTGTAAAGTTTCTCTTAAGATGGCAGGAGGAACTTTTGCAAGGAGTGGGCCCAAATCAACCAATAACTTTATCGAATTGGACCTTCGAGAGTCATGGGAACTAGGCATCACATCGAAAACCCCTCTTATACCACGAAGAAAAACTGCTTGAGAGGCGACCGACGCATTTTCACCATGAGACCAAAGAATGATTGGGAACAAGAGCCACGCGTATACGTTTAGTTCAGAGTCCCACTCAAATTTCCAAGGCGTTTCGTCAAGAATAAGGATAACCTTCTGGCTTTCCTCTATCAGCACATTTAGAGCGTCTTTATCAATTCCTTTGGCTAACCAATCACAAATTCGAGCAAACAAAACCTCATGAAGATAGGTGCGGTGCTCAGCATAATCAGCAAATATTATTGGTATCTGAGAAACGGTTAAAGATCCTCTAATTTCTAGGAGATCCCAAGCAAGAGCTAATTTCCAAACCTCACCTTCCAGAAGATTGGTATCAAGGGCGAGCAGATATTCCTCTTTGGCATGTGCGTCTTGCAGAGTCAAGCTTCTCGACATTTTCCAAATGCGTTGGAGCTGCTTAATCTCCGGCTTCGATTGTTCTTCGAGCCATAACTGTTGCCATAAATCTAGAAGTGGTATTGCCTCAGAGACCTTAGCAGGAGTTCCGTAAGAAAATCGAAGTGCCAATGTGATTAAAATTCCAGGGGTCCCGACTTCAGAAATGGAAGCTAAGAATGACTCATCAAACTGTGGGAACAATAAACAGTCTTGGATAGTGGCGGATAAATCTGGATGTAACTGTCTCGAATTACGGGCATAATCTTTCAATTTCTGAATCAATTCTTCAACGGTATTGCAAGTAGAATGTTTATTATCCAATGAGGCTGGCCGTTCATGATATGAGCTTCGCCTTGAAAAGTGTTCTGGAACTTCTCCAAGTCGAGCAATTAATGCAGTTGAAGCGGAAAAATGAACAACTTGTCTGGCAAGGACTGCTCTTCGAAGAGAGTCCAAATCGAGACCCAGAAATTCATCTGTAAGGAGGGTGAGCCATTGATAGGCCTCGGAATTACGGTCATCCTGAAATCTTACGTCACTTAACAACTCTTTCGTAGCCTCTCCAATGTGCCCGCGAAATTTATCAGAACTCATTCCCAACTCTAAGAGAAAGAACCCATTTGACTCTGGCTCATTCATGCTGTGTTTGGGATTCTCAGCAAGTAACGCCCAGACCATGTCTTTCCAACCGATATTTTCTTTAACACATTTTATTAAAAGGCCTAAAAATGAAATAGGATGTCCAGACTTCAAAGCGACTTTTCCGCAAGCATTTGCAATTTCTTGTGACGACGCGGAATCTTGATCTAACCGTCGAACAAGATCCATCAATGTCCAGTGACCAGATGGCCTCATATAACGCAAGGCCATGCACAAAGCTTTAATTGCTGGAGAAAGTGTAGGCTGATGAAATCTCCAAAGATATTCTGCGGCATTTTCGGCCGACTTGAGATCAGACCCTTCTAATTTTTGCATTAATAACAGCGTATGTGGTTCAGAATCAAAAATCTGCCGAATCGGCAGTTCATCGCGTAAGAACCAATTACCAAAATCAAAAAGGCTCGACATTAGTTCGAGCTGTTGTTCTTCCTCTATTGGAATACCGCCCTTCACAAGCAAAACTAATGCAAGTGCTCGCGCTCGTTTTTCTAACGTCCTCAACTCATTCTTCAGATACAAAAGAACACTTGGGCCGAATTGAAGCGTTAGGCAAAACTTTTCCCACTCATCGTGATGACTACGATGACGCGAATTTGCACGCGAGCGAACAGCGACATATAACGCCTCAGATTCACTCTGGGGAGAAGTGGCAACAAGAATCATTGCCGCACCTAACCTAGATGATGGATCCAAACTATTGAGACACCCCCTTAAGGCCTCTCGGTATACACTCCCCTGGCTACCTCCTACTACCTGCATTAGTTTTTCGCGAATCTCCGGATGACGGGAGAGAAGGAAAGGCCCGATACTACGAGAGCAGCTCGCTAAAACAGTGGGGCCGTCTTTAACCAACAGGATATTTTCAAGTAAAATGCGCCACCACCCAGAATATCCCCCCCACAATTCACTTGCGTTACCCATTTGGAAGGCGAGCCAACGGACACCAGCCGCCCCCTCTCGTTTTATCAGATCGGCTAGTATAGGTTCCGCTTCAGCCACATAATTTCCATCATGCATAGCATGCATTGTCACATCACCAAGTACAGATAAGCGCCTTTCTCCTGCATCGTATAAAACTTTAGCCGCTCCTGCCGCAACATGTATATCTTCCGAAGCCAAGAACCATCTAGCTAAATTCATCCAACGCTCTTCGCCTAATTTTGAGTAACATTTCTTCACAAGTTCGCTCTCATTAATTCTGACTTGTGCCTTGGTAAATGATCGGAATACAGCTCTGATGATGGAATGGGGTATTTCGGATTCGGGATTCCAATCCATCCATAGGCGAGAAGCCAGCACGCTCTCTTTTGAACGATGCAGCAGGGTTTCCAATAAAAGCGCACGCGTTTCACGAGAATCTTTTAACCTTGTAAAATTGTGTGTTACAAATTCGGAAAATCGGGAATCATCAAGAGCAATGGATTGATACCATATCCTATCTTCAACACCAAACTTTTCAGGAACTAAAACGGATAAATAAGTCAAGACCCCATAAAAGTTTGCTTCACGTGTCGCCAGATATGGCATTACCAGACTCGCGAGCTCGTCCTTTTGAGACGCCTCAAGATTAGGCCTTATAATCGCTGCCCATTCTGCGAAGATATCAGTTAAAATTGCGCTCCCTAGACTAATAAAGGGATATTTCGGATTTAGGTATTCCTTATAAAACCAATCGAACCCAACTGAACCAGCAAGAATAAGTGACTTAGCGATATTTCGCGCCGATGCTTTTCGCTCATCTTGAAAAATAACTAAGGGACGATAACCAAGTTTTTTAAAGGACTTGACTGTATGACAAGCTATTTCAACAGTATTGGCTTCAACGACTATGTAGCAGGATGCCGGAAGATATCCTGATTCATCTAACAAAAATTCGATATACTTTTTTAGTGATGCCCCTAGTTGGTGGAGCAACCCTCTTTTCCGAGCAATGCATGCGACAAAGGAAACTACCCGCCATTGAGTTTTTCCAAGGGCGCATAGATCCTTTTCCGATGAAGAGTCTCTCAAATAACCAGCAGCAGCGCAAATTTCTGCCAATGGTTGCAATGGAAATTCTATAATTTCGTTTTTTGAAATTAATCCTAACCACTCAAAACATCCAAGAGCTTCCTCGGCAAATTGGTGTTTTTTTGGCCCGGCAAAAGATACAGCGGCACCTTGCAGTAATACCTTAGCCTCCTCCAATTGCATTTGCAAACCGGAAGCAGTTTTCTGTGCCAGGATCCCTAAAAATTCAGCCTTCTGCTCAGGAGTGGGCGCCATTTCATCGAATAGGGAAAAAGTGGAAGGTTTATCATCTCTTATTTGCCAATTTCCCAAACGCTCAAGTATTAACCCATATAGAAGATCACCAAGGGTCATTGGTGTCGCTGACGATGTCGCTTTAAGACGAGGATAAATCAGCCGGATCGCAAGTGGTGTATTTGATATTGAATCAAGAGTTGGCATGTCTTTTAACAATTGAAGCAAAGAAGAAGCCTTTTCTTCTACCGACTCGTGCGGAGTACCTTCAGCTATTAATTCCTGCTTTATGAAATTTTTCTTCTCGCTGTCTGTTAATGACATGGCATGCACAATACGCCAATCAGAATAAGAAACACCGACTAACTCGATTGGCCTCCCTGCTGCAATTACTTGAATTTTTGGCCAATTCTCTGGTAGAGAGGCGGCATGTTTTAACAGACGTGCAGCCACTTCCCGAGGAAGCTCATCAAGTCCATCAAGCACGAGCAAAACCTCTACATCATTTGTTAAAAGCGTGTCCACGCTAAATTTTTGAATCTTGAGGAGCACATTATCAACGACATAGTGATCAATGCTTTCCAACAGATCTCTCGGACTCAGCTGCGATGGTAATTTGAGAAGCTTAACCGGAATAAAGATGGCCACAACAGAATCGGATCGACTGATCGTATCGACTACAAGCTGCGACATCAAGGTGCTTTTTCCAGTTCCCAAGTCGCCAAGTAATAGCACACGCCGCGATTCTCTGGCGGCTTCATAAAATGGCATTGTATAATCAGAATTTTTTTCTTCAACTAATCGGCCATCGCGGTCATATTCGTCGTATTGTTTACTGACGCGAAGAGAAACTAAACGATCAACTATTTTGGGAAGAGTTCCAGTTTGTCGAAGAAGCCTGGATTTTTGTTCTAATTTTTTTTCAGCATCCGCACAAAGTGCCGCTCTAACATCACTGACAGAAAACTGAATCTTAACCTTCTCAACTTCTAAAGTCGTCTCACTCCCTGATTTAGCCAGGGATAAAGACACCGCCTCGTGAGATCTCCATTTATTTGAGGAAGAAGTTGGATCGAATTCAAGTGCCTTATGGGTAATCTCCTTTGATTTAACCTGAATTAAACGAACAGAATTAAAATGGGAAGCCCCAGCAAATACTGAACCATCGGTGAAATGCCAAGCACATTCAGCCACACGATCCGCCGGACGCACGGCACTATGCGTATGGCCTGTCAGAAGTACATGACAGCGTTGTGCCAAATAGTCCCAAGTAATTGGACGTCCAGTAGAAACTTGTTGTTCGTCAAGATGCAACCACTCTTTCGGATGATGGAGAGTCGCCACAGTGAAAGGTATGGAGTCTGGCTGTATAAGGGGCAATTGCTTATTGGCGTCCATATAGCGTAAATGTGGGAGACCAATCCATAACTTATTTTGATCGTTATCGTCCTTAGCAAACCACGCTGAATTTAGGGACACAAAACGAATTCCCTCTAGCATTCTCTCACCGACCAAATAAGAATCGTAATCACCTAATTTATAAGGAGGTATTTTTACCAACTTACAGAACTCTATGAAATGGGAAAATGGTTTTTCATAGTGATCTGCAATTGGTAAACCAAGTACCTTGTCTGCTTCCGATGCTTCAGAAGGTCGCGGTAATTTCTCAGCAATGGAACGATCAAGATCATGGTTTCCCGGACTGACAATTAAACTGTCATAGCCCAGTCCAAAGATATCCAGCAATTTATCAAGCCATTCTTTGGCTTGAGAGTAATCTGATGCGGCGCCGCGCCAACCTACATCCCCAGATAAACAGATAATGGTTGGTTTCCATTGCGGGTCGAGTTTTTTTAGCTCCTCTAGCAATGAGTTAAGGCACCCCTCTCGTTCTGCCAGGCCATTCAGGTTAGGTCCCTCCCAACCAAAATGGATGTCAGTAAGATGAAGAATCGTTTTCATATGGCTCACTTTACTGGAGTGTTATTGGAACGCTTAAATATTGGTTTCTCACCATTGGTAGAAGCAGGAATCAAGCATTTGACCAGATATGCCTTAGGTGCTCCTTCGAAGTATTATTGTGGGCTAGCAGCCAAAACTAGAAAAGGGGCCTTGTTCTATAATGTAGCGGGAAAACATCAATCATTTTCAAAGGTGGGAGGGTAAGCCTATATGACATTAGATGGCCATTTTTTAACCGCCAAAAGCCTTTTTGGCACAACGCTGGAGGATCTGAAAAGCCTATACCAAACCTATCAAGAATTGCCTTTGCACGAATACCTCCGGAATCCTACCGAATATCAAAAGGGAAAACAAAAAAAGCATACAGGCACCATTTGGGCATATGAACCAAACATAAGCAAGTTCTTTCCTGACATTAACCAACGTGAGCTTGATGAAAAAACTGTGCTCGAAGGGACATACAGTCTAGACAATAGAGGTCGGCTATGCACGACTTTTGATTTTGGAAAAGGTATTGGCCAACTCAGGCAGGAATCACTCGATCTAGGAACTCAGTGTAATATCAATAAGGTCGTGTTACTCAGCAATCCGAACAAACTTCATTCCTTCCCAATTCCCTCTACAGAAGGTTATGATGTTTTATTTTTGCCGAAACTTTTAGAGGGATGGAAATAGATGGAAAAGAATGAAGCTCTCTGACATACGCAAGCGGATTAAACCTATAAGCGCGTTCAAGCTGTCAGAGGTGGCAGATGCTCATTGCACTGGCATTTACTTTGACGTGGAAGATGTGGATGTCCTATCTCTGGCAATTGCCCTAGTCTTAGTTCAACAATTTTCATTGGCAAAGAAACTGACAATTGATGATACGACCCCACTTGTGGATATTTCTTTAGAACAATCTCAAATTGACTCGATTATTTTTAGACGTTTAAAACCTCCGAATAAATACCACCGTGATGGATACTTATTCCAGTTAATGATGTGGCTATCAAGTCATCTTGATCTTCAGATTGGCGACCTTATCTCACTGCCGCATTCACAAGCCTCAGCTAAAGGGCAGGATTCACTTATTATTCATCGCTCCTCAGAAGCAATTGGGTTATCGATCTGTGAAGATAAGGCAACGATAAATCCTCGCGAAACGATCCTTGCACAAGTTTGGCCAGAAATTACAGAATATGAAAAGGGAGACCGCGACGACGAACTGCGCTCAGCTACGATCAACATTCTTGGGACAGGGGGAATTGACGTCGAAGAGGCTGAAACACTCATTAAAGGAATATCGTGGAATGGTAAACGTCGTTACCGAGTACGTGTGACCATCGAAGATGAAAGGTCAAAAAATCTTTTCAAAGGATTTACTGGGATAGTAGCTGGCGCGGATGAAAGGCGAAGAGGAGAAACCGTGTTACTGCCAGACATGCGTAATTGGATGGATGGGCTTGCCTTAAAAATTGAAGCTCATTTACAGAAATTCGTGAAGGCGAAATAGAAATGTTTGATACTGAAACGACACGTTTGATTTCATCAGCATCACCTCTAGATGGGCTAGATCTTTCTGAGTTACCTGAATTCCTCACGAAAGCATATGCTCAAGTTATCGCTATGCGACTTGATCTTGCGAAGACAAAAGAAGAGGAGAATGAAGATTGGGAAAAAACGGCTTCAAAACTTCGACAATTAGCGACAACATATGAGGAATTGACACTTTTTCTACCTGAAAACAACCTTCATCGGGAAGCATGTGCATTCGTAGCTGGCTCGGCACATTTTACTATCAGTCAGGCT
>Ga0206800_1041_pt1 | contig 25150 bp, 26 predicted proteins | sample Alteio_BWOrgCont_64_FD_152898 | JGI IMG/M metagenome (GOLD analysis project Ga0206800, IMG submission 152898) | Enriched cells from forest soil in Barre Woods Harvard Forest LTER site, Petersham, Massachusetts, United States -... | ecosystem: Environmental > Terrestrial > Soil > Temperate forest >... | reverse complement strand
ATTTCAACACATAACCCGCTATTTAATGCGCCAACTATTCGGTTGCGCAGGGTCGGAGCCTACGGCAGTTTGCCGCAAAGCAAAGTTATTACCAAGACCAATGCGGCCAGTGAAGCTGGTCAATCGAATGTCGGGCAAATTCATTCCGCAAATACCAGAACGCGCGAACAGTCACGCTCGGCATATAGCCGCAGCCGTCGTCGCCGGTCGGCAGGAAACGCTGCGCCACTGCGCGGAAAAAGCGAAACGCCGTCGATCAAGAAGTCACATAAACTTGCCGCCCTGCATTCCGAGCAATGGAGTGAGTTGAGCGCCTGCTATGCCGCCAAACGAAAGTCCGCATTTGACGAGCCGAATGAGGAAAAGCGTAACGCGCTGCTAGCCGCAATCGACGCTCAGGAAGAAGCGGAACGGGCAGCCCTGGCCGTACAACAGGAAATCGAAACCACCGCCGACATCAACGGCCAGATACAAGACGCGGCGCGGAAAATGACAAAACCACGTCATCTTCTTCAACCAAAAATTTAGACACCAAAATTACGACAATAATTTTCCGTCAAAATCTGAAATCATTTCGCAGTATCCTGTGGTGCCGAACCATTTGTACCGATTACGCGCAACGACATCGTATAGGGTGTCACGAATAAATTTTGGTAGCAGGTAGAGGATATTCAATAACTTCCATATGCCGCCTAATGCATTAACGATGCAAAAACATGCGGCCGATTTTTCATAGACCTCACCGCCCTCGATAACGAGAAAAGTTTTGTCCATCAACAATTGATAATGGGTATAGATTGCTTGGCCGAGCGGCGATTGAGCAGGCGTAAAACGAAAAGAATTGTTTCTATCATGGCGCAAAAGCCAGCGGGCGGTTGCAGAACATAAGACGCAGACGCCGTCGAAAACGAAAATGGGTTTGTCGTCAGGAAAGGACGGCATTTGCGGATCATTCCGGTAACTATATGGGGATGGCATGATCGTCTTCACGCGCAAGAGGTCAGTCGTCCACGGTAGCTTACGATGCTTCCCGTTAACGGATGACCAATTTCGACATGAAATTGGAAAACCCCATTCTCGACGAATTCGTAAGAATTGTTGTCAGGTTTCATAAAGAGGGGCAACGGTAATCCGAGCAAACTCCAGTTCCTTATAATTAAACGCAATTTGTTGTCTTCAATGACAATGGCAAGTCCGAAAGTGAGCAATCCGAACCGTTCGCATAACAATCTTTCCGATCGACCTTTGCCCTCATATTGAAAGCTGGAAAAAGAATGCTGGCCGAAGGTTCGCCGCCAGATTTCTCCCTTCTTATAGGTGCGAAAATCAACCCTGACAGGCACATTCGTGCCCGCTGGAGGAAAACGAAATAACGTAGCGATAAGATTGGATAAAAAGCCAGTTCCGCGCTCGATTACGGCGGTGCCTTCAGCGCTTAAACTATTTTTTAGATCATGCATGGCTTGCAATGGTGGAGGAAGAGCAGACCACGCATCGCCGAGAATTCGCTGATAAAGGGGGAGTTTTTCGTTGTTTTCCGTTTCCTCGCGACAACCGGTAAATATGGTGCGGCGACTAAACAAGGCATCATAATCGGCAAGCTCCAGTTCTTTTGTCGCCGGACGTGCTCCTGATACGGGAGTCTTGCCTTCAATGCTGCGACGGACGAGAGCCTCAAGCGCCATTGAAGGAATAAACGGGCCGTCATTGCCTTCGGCCAACAAATGCCATGATTTTTTTGTTTTATTTCCGTCAGGCGTCGTTCCTTCGATCACAACAAACATACCGCCGCGATGTTCGCCCCAGCGCAAGATATTAATGACGAAATAAAAGATACGAGCAAAAGGCGATAGCGAAGGAATAATTCTAAGGCGCACCAACCACGCTAAACCATTTAAAGCCCGCAAAAGAATTTCTGGAACCGGACCTGCGCCCATCCATATTGAATTAAGTCCCGGATACGATTCAGGAATAACTTGCAAATCCGGCACATCGACAAGGGAAAATCGGATGTTCCTGAGCGGCAATTTACCCGGCGGCCCGATTGTGTAGCGCTTCGATTCAGTAAGCGCGTAGCCAACAGAAGCGCGTCCCCCGCGCACCAGTTTGACTGGCTGGCCCGCATAGCTTGCAATGGCCCGGATGACGTTTAATCCAACTCCGGCATAGGGCGAAGGTGCAATGCCACCTTCAATCGTGTCGACATGGCTCATGCCGCGTGACAAATGTCTTACGACGGCTGCGGTGAGAACTGGAAAGCTACTGACACCCGACAAGATAAAGATATTTCTTCTTTTTGCTTCATCATCGAATTGGGTAATGCCTTTAACGAAATCGCCGCCGTCAGCAAAATCCATATAATTAGTGCCGAGATTTAGGCAGGATTTTACCACCCGGTACGGATCAGTCCCATAATTCTGAAATGGGCCGGTCGCATCGATTACTATGTCAGGGGTGACACGGCGAAGCTGGTTTTCGAGATCGCTATCCCGATCAAAAAACAATGGCTCTTTTCCGGCGCGGGAAGAAAAGCTGTTGCAAAATTCGACAGCCTTCGTTTTTGACCGGCCTGCGATAATGAGCGTTAATTTTTCCTCATCCGCCAGCAATCGCGCTAGCCGCCCACCAAAAATTCCATAACCGCCGAGGATCAATACGCGTTTCGTCATGCTGATTGAATAGCATGACAAACATCATTGTTCCAAATCGGAGGTCAACCCGTCCGCATGGTGCCGACGGGTTTTTTTACGTCCACAGCGAAGGAGCAAAACAATGATACCGACACACTTTAGCGTCACAGGCCTATGCAATTTCTACGGCATTGCACGGTCATCTTTTTACAGGGAAGTCGCTGCCGGACGGCTCACTATTCTTAAATGTGCCGGAAGAACACTTATTGAAGGCGCGGAGGCTGAGCGCTGGTGGAACCAACGCCATCAGCTTCGCCGGTATGTAGCTATCGCGAAGCGGCCAGCTCCCGAACGGAAAGCCCTTTCATTTGATGGCTGGTTCAATCTTGTCCGCAAACGGAAGTAAGGGGCCTACATGTATTGCTCTTACATTCTGGTGGACTGTTTTGACGTGCGATCCTGCGGTTTGCGTGTTTATCGCGTCACGCCGTTTGATTCCGCGACTGTGTTGTGGACTTCAAAGGAAGATGCCGTTCGTTACGCTCAAATCATTCACGCAAAGAAATTACAGGCCAACAGCAAAGGCCGGTAATGCCATGTCCGCATGATGCGGCATGGTTTTTTAAACATAACAAGGAGAATGAATATGAAGATTGGTATATTTCAGCAAGATGAAGATGGAACATTGCTTGGTAGAATTCACGGGTTTGGCCTTGGTGTCATCTCCGTGATGCTCGCACCGGAGAAAAGCAAGAAAGACAATAAGCCCTATTACAAAGTGATAGCCGATCCACTTAGCGACCCTTACGAAATCGGCGCGGCCTTTCCGAAAGTGAAGGACGGCATGGCTTATCATTCCGTCAGCATTGAGTCCCCGGCGCTCGCGTCGCCGCTAAACGCGGCGCTGTTTCCTGACAAGGACAGCAAAGGCGCGTTCAACCTCGTTTGGAACAGGCCGGAACCGCAAGGCCTCAAAGCCGAAGCGACCGTCAGCGTTAACGGCAAGCCTCAGAACACACGGCGCTTTGCTGGCCAACGCGCAACGCCGTAATTGTGCATAATCCCCGCGGTTCAATTGAACTGCGGGGATTATTTTTAAAGAGTTTGTTTTTGGCTATTTTTAGCACTCATCATTTTAGGAGCTTGCCTAAGGTCGAGAAGTTTATCAGCAAATAAGGGTCAAGATTACAAAAGAATTCCTCTTTATGAGTTATAAGAATTATGATGGCCACTTAATCAAAAAAAATTTGGGCCATTGAAATTTTTAAGTCGCCATTAACTTATCCCCCAATATCTTAAAATTGCTGGCTTCCCAAGCCTTTGCGTGCCATAAATTTCTTGAGGTCAAGAACGATGGCGAAAGCAGAACAAATTGTCGAGTTATTAAAGAGTCACATTAGCGGTGACGATCGGCGTTTTTTCGCGATAGCAATGCAAGTCGCGGCTCATGAGGCACAGCAGGGGCATGAAAAGCTGGCTCAAGATTTAAAATCCTTAATCGATAAGGCAAAAGAAAACCAATCTGTTGTACAAGCGCAAACTTCCGTTGTCAGTTTTCTTCAACCGAAGGGGGAGCTAGCTAATCTATTATCAGCAGAATATTCAAAAGTCACATTTACTCAACTATCTTTTTCTGAGAAAATTACTGAGCGCTTTAAACGTATAATTACGGAACAACGCCAGCAACACGCACTCATCAAACATGGACTAACCCCTAGAAGAAAAATTTTGCTTTATGGGCTGCCGGGGACTGGAAAGACCATCACTGCTTCCGCATTAGCTGGCGAACTAAACCTACCCTTATTCACAATTAGGCTCGACGGCTTAATAACAAAATACATGGGGGAAACTGCTACTAAGTTAAGACTCATTTTTGATACTATGAAAACCACCCGTGCAATTTATCTTTTTGATGAATTTGATGCAATTGGTGGAGATAGAAACCTTGGCAATGATGTAGGAGAAGTACGTAGAATACTTAACTCGTTTCTTCAGTTTATGGAACAAGACCAATCTGAAAGCCTTATTCTTGCTGCAACAAATTATGTTAAATTACTCGATACCGCACTGTTCCGGCGGTTTGATGATGTAATCGAATACAGCTTGCCCGACAAAGACCAAGTCGAGCGCTTGATTCGAAATTGTCTTCATAATTTTAAATTCAAGTCTATAAACTGGGAAAAGATTATTGTTGAGGCTGAGGAACTTAGTCATGCAGAAATTACACGCGCATGCAACGAAGCGGCAAAAAAGACTGTTTTGTCCAAGCTGGCTACCGTTTCCGGAAAATTTCTGCTAGAAGCTTTAAAAGAAAGAAAAAGTGCCGGTATAGCTCACAAGTAACGATTAGCTTTTCCATATGCCTGTTCGGACACAACTTCCGCACATATATCTACCCGCCACTATTGAGCGGGCTTCTTTTACTCCTGTCACTGGTTTTGATCCCGATAGACCTCCTCTCACCGCAAGGCAACAGCGATATTTGCATGCCAATAAACTAACGGACGAATTAAATATCGCTGTACAAAAACGTCTTGAGCTTATTCAAACCCTACAAATCCCAGAAGGAGAAGTAGTCCCAGGGGTTTGTTTAGACGTGGAAGGTTCGGCAGATCAGCCATTGGCCATTGATGCACTGGAAGATAGGGGTTCTCGGACAGCCCCCATAGAACTCTTGAACGTACATAGAAAAGATGACGGGAGTTTAACGGCAACAATTTTCATTCCAGAAAAGCGCTTGGGCTTTTTTCAAAACAAGATCACGCGGTATGGAGATGAAAGTATTGACAGGCAAGGGACAAGGGGCTCTACCGTTTCCATAGATTCATTTCAAGCTTTTAAGCTGTCAGATTTACCATCGTTTTGGATGGAGGGTACTGCATTGCCTCAAGATAAGAGTCACAAACACGTCTGGGAAGTATGGTTGAGAAAAGGCTCGTATGATCTTTTAAAAAATAGGGCGTCCAATCTTGGCATTGAAGTTTCCGAACATTCTCTGAAATTTCATGAATGCGAAATCTGTCTCATAAATTCATCGTTACAAACTCTCGCGATTATCCAAATGTCTGCGGCCCCATTAGCCGATGCAAAAATTATTGATATCGATTTCTTCCAAGTGGCATTTGATTCCCTATCGCCTACAGTAACGGCAGGTTTAGCGACTGGTTTCCAGACTTTCGGCGCGGAAGCTGATGGCCAAAATAACTTAAAGGTCTTTCCGTATCATCACGGCGAAGACCTTTGTGTTGATCCAGCAATTGCCGGGGAGTTTCGAAAATGTACGGCATTCCCGCCAATTTATCCTAACGGAATGGGTGCTGGCACGTGGATAATGCGCGAACAAATATTGCGTTCGGTAAGCAATCCTTACTGGGTATTTGCAGGACGCGACAACGAGCATTATCTCGGAAATTCCCCGATAAAAGGAGTGATGGAAAAATTTGGTTCACTTCCCTGCACGGAGGAAGATAGCGCAGTTTTAGAGCTTGATGTTCGCGCCAATAATCTGAAGCCGCGTTGGGGTGTCGTGGTTGAAAAGGAAGACCTGCCTACGCGCGAAGACAGTCTTGAAATTTGCCCTAACAATTTTCTCACGCGTTGGTCGAGCGAGGATGGCAAGCAACAGATTGTTATGACGTTCAGAAGGTCAGCTTCCACTTTTGAAGGACAGCCGGTTGTATGGGTAAAAATTAAGAGCAACGGCAATTTACCAGAAGGCGAAATGCTCAAAGAAGTTCTGGCTTCCTTGCTTGCTGCTGGCTGCGAAGAAATTTCAAGCCCTGAACGCAGATGGGGCATTCCGCTGAACATGCTGAATACAGTAAACGATCTAAGCCACATATTCGGTGGCCCTGTTCCTGTTATGCACATTCATTTAAACAATGAACCGACAATATTAGCAGCTCTTTTGCAGATGGGGTTGATGCATCGGAAGTTTGGGCATTACACAATGTTGTCCGGCGTCATGAATTTGAAGGAAGCCCCTCATCAGGAAATTATGTTCGGCAAAAAACTGCCCGACGCCACGCAAGTTCACGGATTAAATCCTATGAGAAGCGATAGTAGCCCTTTTTTTTATCTTGCACCACGGCCCAAGTAAGATCAGCTTCTCACGCTATGGGGAAATTGAAACCCACATCCTCATAATCTTTGTCGAATGAACGATCATATAACCATTTTGGAAAACACCGCCCATTGTTGGGAGATGTTGGGCTATATTAGCGTAGCCTGCGTTTGGGCTGGCGTTTTTGGTGAGTGTTTTGAGGATATGTTTCCTACTTTTGCCGAAAATCGACGAATATATCCTTGGAAGAGAATAAAGAAACTTTCCATGGCTCTTCTTATTGTAGGCTTATCTTTTGAGTTTGTGACTCAAGTTGGGGCAAATAATGCTAATAACAAAGTTATCGCCTATTTAAATTTGCAGGCCAATGAGGCAGATAAACATGCCCGTCAGAACTCTTGGATTGAGCTAACTGCCGAAGAAATCGCTATTATTCAAAAGAAATTAGAAGCCATTCCGTTTCATGATAGAGAACGCGTTTGTGTTATTTGCAGCAAGAATTCTGGACTTGGCTGCGAAAAATTATCTGCCGGAATAATTGACGCATTTCGTGAAGCAGGTTGGGAAGCTAACGAAATCGAGAATAGATTATCTGCAAGCGGCAGTAATATTGAATTTTCTGGATTCCGAACTAATAACCCTCAAATTGCGGACGCGTTAACTTTGACGCAAGCCGGATTACTTCACTCAAGCGGAAATATTGTATTTGGCTGCCCTCAATTCCCCAATGCCAAAATACTCATCACACTTGGAACAAAACCGTAATTTGAATGGTGCACCCGAACGGATTCTAACACATCGGTCAGAAAGGAGGAGCCAGTATCAGTCATGGCTATCCTCCCTAGAATATTTTGAACCTTAAAATTGACGTGCCCGCCGATAACCTGCACAAATGGCGTATGCTGGAAATTCGCCCTGCGATAAAAGATGATGCAAGAACGCTGATGCTAGTGCATCGCGAGGCCGTTTTTGCGAAAGCGCCAGATTTTTATGATAAGGCTAGGTTAGAAGTTTGGTCGCCGGGAGCTACCCCGGAGCGAGTTGCTCAGATCGAACGAGACATCACCGATCCAAACCACATTGTTCTGGTTGCAGAGACCGATAATCAAATCATTGGTTTTGCGAATGCCAGCCCATCTAAAAACAAGCTTTTTCAACTGTACGTAAAGCCTAACTCGATAGGCAACGTCGGATGCACTCTGCTTGCCGAAATCGAGAAGCAAGTCTTCAAAGCCGGAGCTGAATATTTAGAGTTTGATTCTTCCCTTAATGCCGAAGCCTTTTATAAGGCTAACGGTTATTGGGAAGTGGGTCGTTCAGATTATGTTTCCAATAACGGAGATAGGAGTGCTGCCGTGCAAATGAAGAAATTGATGCCTACTTCTTAAATTTCTGCACTTTACACATCACAATTATAATCTGATTTTGTTTTTAGCATCCGTAGCGGCGGCCTATGGTTCTCTTGTGGACAAAACGGTTTCAACTTTTCAGGCAACTCTTTTCTTACATGAGGGGAACCTTTTGTACGCGTAATATAATAGCCATCGTAAGAAGGCCTCTCGGCGTAGTCGTACTCAATTCCCTCCCCCTCCTCACTCTCGTCTTTCACCTCCCCCTCATAAAACTCTTTTGCCACATGCGCATGATGAATGCCGTCTATAGCTGTTTCCACGGCACTACTCGCGACTATTAAATGCGTTGGTACCGTTAGTGCATCTTTGTGTCTCTCTTTTACTTCTTGATCCGTCAAGCGCGCTCGTTTTGCAAAAGCATCACTAAGAACTTTTGCTGTCTCTTCTTTGCCAATATCGACGGTTCTTTCTTCGTAAAAGTTTCCGCGTGCAGACCTGTTTGCACGTTGTCGCCGAAGATCTGCTTCTTCAGCCGCTAGAGCCCGGTGACGTAATTCTTCGCGCGATTGTTCTTTCAGGGGTTTGCCTATTTCACGCACCGCAGCGATAAGCGCGACATACAGTGGCCGCGCACTGTCTTTTGGCTGGCCTATTAAACAACGTAATAATTCCTCAAATCGTTCATGCAAAGCAATTTCATACGTTATAACGGACTTGCCTTCGGCTCGTCTATCTTCGAGAAGGCTATTAAATGTGGGAAACGTACCGGAAATGTCCGCTATACTACCCATCAAAGTATGATGGGCCAGAGTTGAAACGCGCACCGCAAACTCTGCCTCATCAATTTCATTTCGGGCGAAATCGGCAAGGCTGTCAGCCATAGCGTCAGCTAAAATTCTTTCCGGCTTACTTTTTTTCAAATATCCAGATTCATTCTCAATTGTATGTCTACGCATGCCAAACTGGTCATCCGGCGGGGCGAGTATTGCCCCTCGTTCCTCGGCGTAGCGAGCGGCGTTCATCGCTGCTGCAATTTGGGCACTTGGCTCAATTACGGGTTCCATCAAATAGTAAAGTGTCCACAAATCATCGAGATCGAAGAGTGCTATTGGGCTGAGTCTGGTGCCATTGGTCTGAATATAGTTACTCGCATAATATTCCCAGTCCGAACCCAAGCGTTCCCCCGCAGGTGACATTCGCTTATAGGGTTCGCCTGAACTGGTTACTCCCGCAAGGCCATACTTGTAAGGTAACTCACCAAGTAATGAGAGGGCCTTTTGTAATATTTCCTTAAGAGGTTCGATATCATCGAGTGTTTTAGCGACAAACGAAATGCTATATGTCGTGATACGTCCAACGGACGTCGGACTCCAGCTATGATGTGGGTCCTTGTCGAGTATTTGGATCAGACCTGTTCCTGAAGGCCCAATTTCGATAATGCTGCAAAGTTCACGGCTAGGAAAATCGATAGGGATGATGAGCTCCAAGTCATCATTTGCGGGCAAATCAAGATCATCATAGGTGATGTAATAGGATTCTCGTTTTGCCTCTTCAAGTGACTTACCATTTGCAACTTCTGTTTGTATGTATTCTTCATGCGCACGTTTGAGGGCAAACACGAGCGCCATGGGTTTTTTAACTTGCGCCTCGGTTTCGGATGTAATGGCTCGTAATGTTTTTGATATATCTTTCTTGTGTTCGTTTGCTTCGCTTCTATTTTCTTCGAGATCTTCGATAAACTGTTGTACAGGAGAAACGGTTACGTTTGCATCCGGATGTTGATTCAAAAATATAACTTCTGCGATGGCTCTCGCTGCATCCCAAGAACTAAATTCACCACTTTCGAGTCTATGCCGAATGGCTTTAATATTTTCATGAACAATATGTTCTTGTCCATCATCTAGCACTTCGGGGCGCAAGAGGGTTTTGAGATTTGTTACGACTTCCCGATATTTCTGGCGGGCACTCCACGTCGCATCAGCAATAGACTGCGGATCTTCATTCTGCAAAATTGTACTATATACACCTTTATGTTTTCGATACTGATCGACGACCCATGCTCTTGCGCCTTCCGAGGAAGCACAATCATGATAAAAATTGTATTCGATGAGAAATCCGCAGTGTACACCGACCGCAAAACTGGTTCTTAGGAGAACTTCCCACGGAGAAATTTCACCAGCCTCCCACTGATCGAGCAGGAGAACAAGCTCCATCGCCTGCCGCTCGTCAATGTCATCGGCCGTACAAAATTGATTTTTTAGGCGCCATTCCTTGTAAGGATCAATCCACATGGATTTTAACGTTCTGGTTGCAAATTGGTTTATAAAATCATGCTCAAAATATCGCATGTCAAAATAGAATTAAAGACATGGGTATGATTAATGCATTCTTTTATAAGGAACGCAATTCAAAATAATTTTGGCCCAGCTGGTAGCGTTATTCCTTAGCGTCCCGCTCCGTAAACTCAATTGCAGCCATATTCCATTGTACTGCGAGGCGTCCAAGTCCGCGTCTTAGTTTTTCCAAAGCTTGCGGATTCCAGATATGATTTGAATGGCCACATACATCAATGACGTGCCCCATATCTTGGGATTCTACGGCTTCGTAGGCTTCATCTAACAATTTATCGTGCATGGTTGGCTCCATTAATGCTTGGTCGCTGCTACGGACAAGATTGAACCAGCCATTGAATGAAAGAGCTTTCCGTTTGGGAGCCGGGCGCTTCGGGATAGGTACATACCGGCAAGGCAGATGGCGTTGGTTCCACCATCGCTCAGCCTCCACGCCTTCAATGAGTGTTCTTCCGGCGCATTTAATAATAGTGAGCCGTCCGGATGCTACTTCCCTGTAAAAAGTTGAACGGGCAATGCCGTAGAAATTGCATAAACCTGTGACGCCATAAATTGCATGTGTCATTCTTCTTCTCCTTGGTTGTGGGCGTAAAAAAACCCGCCAGCACCATGCGGACGGGTTGTGTTCCAGCCTTTGCGGACTGGTGTTTAAAATTTTTGGTATGCGTGGATGTGAATTTATTAGCCGTCGTGAGGCGGCTAGCGATTGGACTACGGTGTCGTCATTTTAAATTAATTAAAATAGCTGCTGTAGTAATGTAAAGCTAAAGCATCAGGATGGTAGCGAGTTCAAACAGGATCTGTACCTTGTCCCGAAGGTTTTGCATCTCGGGGCACTGGGCGTTCTGCCGACGGCTCAGCTTGCTGTTCGGCCAGTGCTTGATTGAACGCTTCATCGAGATTTACCGGAAAGCGTCCAGATCTCCCGGTCAAATGCTTATTCTGCTCAGGTTACTAACCCAGAGAAGCTTGGCCTCTGGATCGCCGCGGATCGCCGATTGGATAATCTTCGTAAGAGCTTCAATCAGACCAGGTTGTTTGACCACCGTGGCTTTGCGGCCTCCTCCGGTCCGGCGCACACGATTTTGCGGTGGGGCATTAGCCAAACCGAGATCTTCGGACTGCGTTTATGAAAGGGTTCATTGTCGCGTAGAATATGGGGCGGTTTGCACCAAATGCGCTTTTTATTCGATGATTTAGGTGGTTACTGGTGATATATAACATATAATAATTATTGACATTTTCTATGATTTGTATCATATTCTAAAATATGGAAACAGCAGCCCCACGCCAGCAAGACAAGGCTATCTCGCTGCTTACGCAACGCGGCATGGCTCGCCTGTCGGAATTTATCGATGAAGGCGTTACCGCTGCAACCATATCGCGTATGCAGCGGAAAGGCCTTGTCGTGCAGCTTGGCCGTGGACTTTATCAACTTCCGGATGCTCCGCTGGACGCCAATCATTCTTTTGCGGAGGCGGCAAAGCTGGTGCCCAAGGGAATCATCTGCCTTGACTCAGCCCTCGCATTTCACGGGCTCACGGATCATATCCCAGCGAAAATCTGGATGGCGATTGGATATAGGGAGTGGCGGCCTGTCATTACTCGTCCGCCTATCGTCATCGTTCGATTCGGTGATAATGTTCTAGATAAGGGGATTGAGCCGCATATGATCGAGCACATACCCGTTCGCATTTATTCCCCAGCCAAAACCATTGTTGATCGGTTTCGTTGGCTGCATCGGGCGCGGAAGTTTTACAGTCAGGGCATTAGCCTCGCATCAGCTATTCAAGGGATGAAAGAAGCTCTCCGCCTTCGTAAGGCTACACCGGCAGAAATCGCCAGCTACGCAACGGAAGCAGGTATTTGGAGTGTCATACAACCTTATCTGGAAACGCTGACAATCGATGCGTAAACCTGTTCAAAACAAAGGCGCTTCTGTACGTGCACGTCTTTTGAATCTTGCGAAGGCACGTAACCAGCCGTTTGATTTGCTGCTGACGCGTTATGTCCTTGAACGGTTTCTCTACCGTCTTGGCAAAAGCAAACACCGCAAACATTTTGCTCTCAAGGGCGCGATGCTGATGACGACTTGGTTCGACGATGCCTTACGTCCGACACGCGATGTCGATCTTCTCGGTTTCGGTGACCCTGACCCGAATGATATTATCAAAGCCTTTCGGGATGTTTGCGCTATCAAGGCGGACGACGCCGTTACGTTCGGCATTGACGATCTGGCCATTGATCGCATTCGCGACGAGGCGGAATACGGCGGGTTTCGGATCAAAACCAATGCAACTGTTGACGGCGCGCGCGTTCGGGTCGTGATCGATATAGGCTTTGGCGATGCGATTGAACCTGGTCTTGCGGAAGTGGATTTACCAGTTCTGCTTGATTTTCCGGCTCCGCACCTTCGTGGCTATGCCCGCGAAACCGTCATTGCCGAGAAGTTTCAAGCGATGGTCGTGTTGGGACGCGCCAACAGCCGCATGAAAGACTATTATGACATTTGGCTGCTATCGCAGAGCTACGAGTTTAAAGGCAACAAACTTGCACGCGCCATTCATGCAACTTTCACACGACGAAAAACCGTTATTCCAACTGAATTGCCGGATGGTCTGAGCCGGGCCTTCGCAGAAGACGCTGCAAAAAAGAAGCAATGGGTGGCGTTCCTTGCAAATGTGGGAACCGAAACCGGTTCTCTCGCTAAAGTCATTGGCGATCTGGCAAAATTTTTGATGCCACATGCCATCAAAGCCCTCAAAATAAAGGTATAACGCTCTTATGAGCGGGAATTTCGGTGGCAATTTGGTGGCAACTCGAATGCGGCGGTCTTGTGAACCGTCGTATTCGACCGCGCCTGCACCTCTTCTAGATATTGAAAACAAATACTTTTTTGTAGTTCTGAGTAAGTGAAAATCCTGTCTGCCACCCAATTTGCCACCAGAAACATCACTGTTGAATAACCGCTAGATTTCAAGCAAATTCGTGTTTTAGCCATCATGATGGTGAGGGCTTAAAAAAGGTGACGCGTAAATAATCAAGTAATTATAGCCTCCCTTAAAAATGGAGATTTCGTCTTATCGGAATAATTGTAGATGGATTAAGTTTTTTCGGAGTTGATTGATGATTGAACATCCAACGCAAAAAAAAGGCAGTCGAAGCGCTGAAGAAATCGCTGTATTCGAACAATTACGCGAAAGCATAGCCTTTGAATTTGGCTTCGGTAAAGAGATCACGCATATATGCGCCGAACTTACAGACAATGAATGGGATCGTTGGGCTGCACTCGAAGGCTTTCCGAAGACAGGAGGCGTTGTCGAGAAGCTGAGATTTGTTGACCGTTTCCTGCAATTAAAACTTACGTCTAAAGAATTTGAGGATGGGAGCAAAACGCCGGATTTAAATCGATTCCGTCCGTGGCTTACGACGATGGTCATAAGAAAATTACGCGACCGTGGGGCTCAAAATATTGCCCAAACACATGTTTTAGACTCTATACACGCCACTGCCGGTGAACTCGTTCAAACTCGTACGTCAGAATTAGCTGCGAGACGGAATACCATTGATTTTCCCGAAGACATTGACAGAACCATACAGGATATAAACCTTCTCCGACGTTACGGAGAAGCAAAACAAGCCACAAGCAATACCTATGACTTAAGCATTCAGCGATATAGATCGCCGGAAGAGTTGGCAAAAGTTACCAACCGGTGGAAACCGCCCCAATATCCGCGTGCCGAGATTGAGGCATTGGCGAAAAAAATTGAAGATAAGTTAAATACACGAGGAAAGTGGGGGGATTGGGAATCCTTGCGGGATTTTCCTCGGGACAAAACCATGCAGGAGAGGGTTGGTTATATAGAAACTTCTCTTCGTGACGCGCTAAAGGCCAAGATTCTTCCGAGCGACGGTAGTGTCGTTCGTCGCCGCATTTCTCATGAAGATTGTCTGCCATGGCTTCTCCGCTCCGCACTGGATACGCTCGCCAATCCGATAAATTACAGCATATATGACGATTTTCATTTTCGCTTTCCTGAAGACCTTCCGAAGGCCGTTGACGATATTGATCTTTTAAGAAAACGCGCAAAGGGAGAGGCTGCGAATTTAGGAATGTACCATTCTTGCGTGGAGCTCGCGCGTGTTGTGGAAAAGTGGCGCGATCATTCCATCAGCCTTGAGAGGCTCAATCATGCGCGCAAGATATATGTTAAGGAGTTTGGGGGAAACGGCTCTGCCGAACTTTTAGATACATTGTCATATCCTGCCTCGGACGGAGGTTTGCCCGAAACTCTGGAAGCTTACGCGATCAATTCTTACGCCGCAGCTTCACGTTATAAAGGATTTGGTTCCGAACGCTGGTGCACCGCGCGTTCCGAGGATACTTATAGGGAATTCGATCAGCTTGTTATCCTTATTCATCAACCGAGTATGCGGCGTTGGCAAATTGATCTCGGGACGGGACATGCGAGCGATCAAAATGATAGCCGACTGCGTCCAGAACAACTATTCGAAGCGTTTCTCGGTTTAGATGAATTGCTGAAACCACTTTTTGTGAAAGGCATCAAGCCTTTTGATGAAAAGGCTGTATTTAGGGAATTATCAGCCGTATGGGATGGGGGCCTTAGGGCTGAGACCGCAGAACAAAGACGCAATAGCCTACTCCATGCGTTTCGCAGTCTTAATCAGTTCCCGCAACCGCTGGACGAATCAGTAGTACGGAAATTGGTATCGTCCAATTGGGTGGGGACTCAAAAAAAAGAAGCTCTCGAGGAAAGGCGCGAAGATCATCTGGCAGGAATTGTTAATCGTGCCGAGCTATGTGCTGCGTACCCGCTATGGCAAGGCAGAGAATTTTTTGATCTTCTTGTCCAGGCACTGCCGAAGGCTACGCGCATGCCTCTAAGGTCTTTTGGTTTCTCCAAATCTACCTGCGAAGATTTTTTATTAAAATGTAAGGAAATCAAAAACTGGAGGAAATGGGCTAGTGAGGAATTACTTGGCAATGCTTTGACCAATTGTGCGCGCAATGGAAATTACACGGGTGTACATAAAGTGATTGAATTGGCGAAGGATATTCCCAGTTGGCGAAAAGCTTTGGCGGTCCCCGAAGGAATGTCGCGTGCAATTGCGATTATTGTAGCCCAATTTGAGCAGGAACTGGAGGCACATAAAAAGAGAAATAGATCGAGTTTATTGGGGCGGGTGCTCAATCGTAAATGTACCCCTTTCGCTCGTCTTGAAGGAGAAACCCCTGCGGAACTGATTAAAGTATGCATGGGAAGAGAATGGCTTAACTCAAGTATCTCAGGTCAATCGCTTATAAGCCTTTTGCGTCTCTACGCCAACAATGTTCATTTGCGCCTCAACTTGAAAGGCGTATTTGAGATTGTCGAAAATTATCCTGAACATCATACGGCGCTTGCCGAATCCGCTGGTATACCCGCTGTATTCGATGCGCTGCGAATGGCCGATCAATCCGTCAGTCAAAAGGATGAAGAGACAAAAGATTATATTGTCGATCAGGCGATCGGTTTGATTAATCTATGCCATAATTACCCGTCACTGGTGGCAAAGCTGACGAAGAAACAATTGGTCGCATTCACGAAACATGAATTCAGCCAAAGTTATTGCCTTGTTGCCGAGATTATGAACCTATTTCGTGGTGACCAGGAAAGGGAAGCTCAATTAGTGAATAAGGACTGTCTTCCTGTTGTATTTAATCGGCACGTTTCTAGAGTGCGGTCGGATCAAAAATTATCTGGAATGCATATGGGAATCGTTCTTGAGATCGTAAATGCCTGCGAAGGTTCAAATGTTTATTGTCAATTCATGGCACAGCCGAAATTTCTTCCCGCCCTCTTGAAAGACTTATCGGGCCAAACCGGAAGGTTTGCGCGACTGTCTTCATTTATCGACGAGGGATTGGCGATTATGCCGGAACTTCGTGCTAGCCTTGATCGAACCATACAGGGAAAAAGGTCGGGAGGTTATGGGCTATTTCCAATAAGACCCGGCAATAAAGCGACCGTCACTGATTACCCATGTCATTTGTAAATTAAAGAGCGAGAAAAAATATGGCAAACGATAAAACAAAACCCGAAAACAAAGAACCCGAACAAATACCCATGGCAGCGTCACAAGAGATTATCGTTGCACAGGATAATACTTTATCGGCATCACGGAATGAATGCTCTGTTCCCGGACGCATGCTATCCGCCCGAGAATCCATGACGACCATTAAACCGATACCTTCGCATCTCGCCCAGCAAGCAAATAGCCATTTGATCAGCCTTTTATCGACTTTAGACGCAACCAATGTAACCAGCGTTCAACCTGAAATAAATGGGCCCGATTTGCGCCCGGTACCGAGACGTCCCGCCCTCGTCAAGAAAGCTGCGTTTGAGAATTTCTCTTTTGATGATACGGAGACAGTCAAATGGCATCAGGTCAGCAACTTGCCGGGCTATCTTGTCGAGGGCATCAGAATGATCGGCGAACAGTGTTTTCGGCCCTTTGCCAGAAATTATCCTATAGGAAAAATGCTGACTATTTCCACACTCATAAATCCCAAGGCCGAGATGGGAACCATTTTGCGTTGGATACAAAAATCCGGCAGGAAAATAGACGAAGCCACTATGATTTTTAATCAAAGCGGGGAAGCAAGTTTGGTAACAGCCGACTATCAAGAAGCAGCGAGCGACGGTTACAAGGCAAAATTACAAATTTGGCAAGTGGGCAATTGTCGTTTGCAGCTGGTTCAGGATTTTGCAGGCACGTATGTTTATATGTGGCCACATAGCGATGATAATTACTATACTACTGCACACCACCACGGGAAACTCGGCGCTCCAAAAACTTAGTTTTTCGTCATCATGTTGTGTTTATGAAAGATGCATCGTTGCATGCCGAATGCGGCGGTCTTTCGAACCTCTTTTTTCCGATTTGCCACCCAAATTGCCACCCAAACTCCCGAAACGGCCTGATTTTGGGGGAGACGACAGGAGCCGCAATTTTTAAAAAATGGCTCAAAAGCTTGATTTGAGAGGCATCGTGGGACGAGCGGAAACAGGTGGTCTAACTTTTCGAGACCGCCGCATTCGACCGCTCTGCCACCTCTCCGACTGCCCGAAATAAACAGTTTTTTCGAGTTGGGGGCAAGAGAAAAGCCCGACCGCGACGTAAACCGCTACCGAGCTAGGCGCTTGGATCTGTCTGGCGCATTTGACCCGTGCGTTTTTGGCGGCCTTCAGGATAAGAGAAAAAATGAGGCTGTTACCGTTCCGCCTGGACTTCGGCGCGATAGTTGATGTCGACTTCAACTTTCCGGTCAGGCTGTAAACATCTGATCAATTGCGCACGCGGCAAATACTTTGAACACGAAGTGCTGGGTTCCGATTTGCCGACCCAACGCGTTTCCGTTACGCTCGGCTTAACAAATCCACGATTGATCAAATAATCACGCACGTGTTCCGCACGTCGTTCGGACAGCGCCTGATTATAGGAGACCGAGCCGATACGGTCGGCGTAACCGACAATCTTTGCGCCCGTGACGTCGTCCGCTGACATTAGCCGATTGGCAAGCGAATTGAGCCGATCCCTGGAATCAGCGGTTAAATTGGCTTTGTTAAAACCGAAATAAACGGTGCGGTCCTCTTTTCCAACAACCGTACGCTGCGGAGGTGGTGGAGGCGGAGTTTGCTGTTGCACAATCACATAGACGGGAGCCGGCAAGTATGATGCATGCTGCGCACACATTTGCAGACAGCCGCAAGACCCATTTTGAATAGGCTGCATAGTCTGGATGGGCTGATTATTCTGGGCAATTTGACCGCCTGCCTCTGGCCATACCTGCACATCGGCGTGCGCGGCACTCGTTAAAGTTAGTATGAAAATTGTCGAAACGACTATTAGTTTTGGGATTTTCACTGCACACACTCCTTTCATGGCCGTAGATATGAGCGATAGTGACATGGAAATCAAAAGTCCATTGTGAAAAGAGAATAGTCATTAAGCGGGCGCATGTTGCGCCGTAATGGTGGAGGCTGCAACCCGGTTTACAAAGGGAACCACGAGGGAAACTTGCACCGCATTCTGATCCGCTGTGGAGGCGGTCGTAATTCCCCGGGCGGCATTGTTCCAATGTGGGGTACCGACGGTCGGGCGCTCCACCTCAAAATGCGCGGCGGCTTGGCGGCCCGGCTGAGCTTCCAATACCACTTTCGTTGCATCGCCATTTCCGTCAAAGATCACGCGCTCGACGCACGCCATGCGTGGGTCGGCGCAAGGTCCCTTAAGCGCAAGCTGATTACCCTCTAGATGCGGCGTCTGCAGGGAAGAAATTCCCGATGGATCATGCGGCAGGAATTGCACCGCATCTGGCATCGGGATCGCCGCCACATCAACCGGTGGCGGCAGCGGCGGCAACGTATGTCTGGCGATCGCGTTTTGCGCCGCCTGTCCGTGCTGGATGCGGGCAATGTGCTTAGGTTGATGCTTGAGCCGTGCCACACGTTGATGATGGTGGTGATGATTGTTATGGTTTAAGTGATGGGTTTTGGCGCTCGCGAGATGCACGCGCCGGACCGCGCGATGCGCATGCAGCGCCGTAGGATGGAGCGGCGCTTTCGGCGGGATCGCGCACTGCATGGATGCGGGAACCGGCGACACGGGGGGAGCAGTTGTACATGTGTTGGGCAGCGCAAAAGCGGAAGAAGGTTCCATGCCCATATTGGCGTTTGCGTCGCTCACGGTCGCTGCAAGCGATTCATGCACGCTGAAGAGATCGGCGGAAAAAACTCCTAGTACGCCGCCCGCCGCGCCAAAACCAATGCATTGAAGGGCCCATTTGCCCCATCCGCCCTCTGACTGCTTACGCGAAACCGCCAGAGCGAACGGCACGCCCATCGTCGCCCCCGCCGTCGTGCTGATCACAAGACTACCGGCGCGCGCGAAGAGACTGCCGAAATTCGCAAGACATCCGCCAAACATGCCGCCCAATAATCCGGTGAGGGCGCTTCTTAAAAGGATAGCGCCGCTATATTTTTCTCTTCTTGCTCCCTCTGGCAATTTTGAATTGCGGTAAAGCGCGCGCGCCAGATGTACCGCAATGCCAGCCGCGATGCCAGCTGCTGCGCAAGCAATAAAGCTGGTAAGGGCCGCTTGCATTCCTTGGGCATGGGTGGACGTAAAAATTCTCTCGATAGCAAGCCGTGTCGTCACGCGCGTTACGATACCGGCGAGAACTCCAAGCCAAAATTCAGGGGAACAAATTTGTGCCTTGAGCCTCCCTGCTAAAATTTTAACAGGATGTTCACGCGGCGAAGTCACATACGTTATCTTCGCAACAAAAGATGCTTTCTTTGATTTTTTCAGTATTTCTTTCTTAACAATCCGAAGCCTGAATTTTATCGGAACGGGGGATTCATATATCGCCTTGGAGCGCGCTTTCGCAGCCCGCACCGAAATCCTTTTCATGGCGGAAGCTATCATGAGCACCTCGTTGCAACCGCGGAAACGCGCTTCTAATAAGCGTCATCGCGTCCAAACTTGTCGGAATAATCATTGTCGTTACGCGAGAATTGCCGGTCAGATCGCGGATCAGGATGAGCAATGTGGGTGTCTTGCCGCTCTGTTACGTTCACTCCCTGCGTAACATTGGTTCCCAATTTGCCTTCTTCGGCCGCGTTACCGTAATTCATGACGCCCAATCCGCCCATCACGGCGCCCGCACCGACGGTCGAAGCTCCCAGCAGGCCCGTCGCCTGGCGAAGGACGCTCGGTTCGGACACGACGCCGACTACACGCGCACATGTCACGCAGGATGTTGGAGCCGCATTTTCATAGAGCGCCGTTGCGTTTGCATGAACCGGAGAGCCGTAGGTTTGATATCCGGCCATGACCGCGTCGCCGGCTTCAGTTTGAACCGGCGTGCCATCGGGATATTGCAAGGGGAGCAACACCGCCCGCGAGTCGCCGCATCCGGCAAGCCCACCCACCATTCCAATTACGAGCAGCGCCCGCAAACACCCAACACGAAAAATCATAAGTCCCCTTTTGCATATCCCGTCAAATTTTTGTGCCGCGACCTTGGAAGGACCAACATAAATTTTCCATGTGAAGTTCTCCTGAACGCGACCATTGCGAAGTAACTCTTCCTTATCGCTGTAGTCAAGCTGCAATCTAATTGTAATCTTTTACTTTGAATCCCCGCATCAACTCTTTGTTGTACATGTATATGTTTTAAATAGAGGGGTAGAGAACAGAACAGAATATATCGTTTCAGAAGCATGTGGCTGCCTAATGACGCAAACTGATTCGCAAACTGGTTCTCTGCTGTTAACGCAGACTGCGTTTCTGACGTAACGCCGAGCAGACGGAAAATAATCCCAGCGCAAACGAAAACAGCACGTTCCAGTTGGCCATCGAAAACCCGAGAAACGTCCAGCTGATCTGATCGCAACGCGCGACAACAGTATGCAAAAGCTGTTCGCGTAACGCATCGGCCGAACCAGCCTCCAAGGGGTGGATTGAGCAGCCCGAGGTGCCAAGCCACCAATGAAGCTCGACCCCGCTATGGAAAATCGAAAGTCCGGAATTCAACAGAAATGCCGCCGCACACAGGCCAAGCAATACAGAGGTATGTTTTTCGTACGGTCGCCAAAAAAGCACAATAATGGCTAACACAATCGCGACCCCAAAAGGCACGCGTTGCCAAAGACACAAAACGCAGGGCTCGATCCCAAAGAGGGATTGCATCGTGAAAGCGAAAGCGAGCGCAGCCAGCGAGGCCGCTAAAATCAGCAGCGCGGATTTTGGCATTGTAAGGATTATGGCAAGACTCTTTGGCATCGAACGGTTATGCCAGAACAGTACGCGGGATTAAAGCTTTACGCTCTTGCTTTCATACCGGCGGCCCAGAAACGCTGGCAGACGACCACTCGAGGCGCTGCCGGGAAATTGGGCCATCTGGTAGGATGGGTCGGTCTTCGTGCGGTAGCTCCACAGCGCATCGGGATTTTGGTGATAGAAAATATCCGATACAGCTTCGGTGCGTACCCAATCCAGAACTTGCTTGCGATGCACGATTTTCCACACACCGACGGGGCCCCCGGGGCGACGATCGAACCGGTCAAGATTGCGACCGCCCATGAAAACGTCTTCGCGGCCGATCGGTTTTTCCACCCGCAAATGGGCATGAAAATAAGACTCAGCTAACGCGCTATCGCCGCTTAGCTCCACGCGCACCTGACCGATGTGATGATGCGAGGATTTAATCCCCTGCAATACGCCAAGCACCCAATTAACGTAATCACCACCGGTGCCCTGGAAAATACCGGGCCCGAGATCGAGCGTTGCATCGGGGTGCAAAACCGAGCGTAACAAATTTTCATCGATCCGATCGATGCCACGCGCGAACACCGTCAACACTTGTGCGATATCACTTTTGTCGACTATGGCTTGCAACCGTGGCGGCAATTTTTCATTGGCTCCAAACGAAAGCTGCGAAACAAGGCTCGGACGCGGCAGTTTCAACAAAGTGACGTTGCTGCGCCGACGCGGCTGAATCTTGAGTGCGGATTTCCGCGCCGTCAATTTTTTGGCAACGGTCTTTTTTGTAGGTGGTGATTTTCTTTTTGCGGCAGCCATTTGTGTCTCACCCTGAATTTCAGTTCATATCGCAGCCGATACGGTTTTGCGCGCCGAAGTTCAGATAATAAAACACTGCTTCAGCCTATGTGGTCTTTAACATGAAAATGCCTTTTTCACACAACTTTTCAGTAGTTTAGGACATTTTTGGAGTTTTTTTGAAGGTATCCTTGTTTTTGTTCAAAGGTTAAAATGACAAAAAACAGGGAGTGAAAATAGGCTTTTTCAGACTTAAAGACGCGATATTTAGCTGATTTGTTAGGAAAGCACAATAATTTCGCATATAAAACGTCCTGAATAGACCAGAATAACCTTTAAAGGTAAAAACATAGGCTTGAATACCTTAAAAATGACAGGCTCACGCCTCTAAATGAAGGCGATGGAGGCTTATTTGGCCAACTCCGGATTTCCCCCCAGCAAGTAGAGCCCTAGGGCGCAAAGCGGAATCACAATGATTAACAAAAGGCACAAAATCCTGTTTTCTCGTCGCAGGGGAGCGACGATTAGGCCAGTGACAAAGGCCGTAAGAATGCCGGACAAAATCCAGAACCACATTTCGCTCTCCCTTTCGGACGCGGCGTTTGAGAAAGAGGAAAACGCATCCGGCGGAAATACCGAAAAACAGTAACGGACTCGCCCAAAGTATATATGTATTCGTCTGAAAGGGTGGCCGCAAAAGAATAAAGTCGCCGTAACGCGCGCGCACGTAATCGATCACCTGTCGGTCGCTCCATCCAGCCGCGATTTTATCACGCACCAGCTGACGCAAATCGCGAGCCATATCGGCCTGCGATTCGTTGATCGATTCCGACTGGCAAACAACGCAGCGGAACTCTTTGCCGAGCGAGACCGCGCGTGCTTCCTGAGAAGGATCGGCAAGTGGTTGATCGCTCGCCGATGCAGGGGAGATGAGTGCAAACAAAAATATCAGCGTAAATAATTTTGCCAACCCTCTCTTCATTTCTTCAAACCTTTCCATGCAGGCAGGAGTTGCTGCTGGATAATATCTTCGGTTAGAGGGCCGACCTGATGGAATCTTATCACGCCGGCGGCATCGATCACAAACGTTTCTGGCACGCCTGTAACGCCCCAATCAAGACCGGTACGACCATTACGGTCATCCGCCACCGTCACGAACGGATTGCCATCCTTCAAAAGAAAGTCCTTCACGGCCTTCACTTTATCTTTGAAGGCGATGCCAATGATTGGAATATGTTCGCCAGCAAGTTCGAGAAGATAGTCATGCTCGGCGTGGCATGGCACGCACCAGCTGGCAAAAAAATTGATGAGATAGGGATGCCCGATCCATTCTTTGGTACTGAAACGGGCATCGGTTTTCCCGGCCACGGGCAATTGTATCGCCGGCGCAAATTCGTTCATATGCAGGGCAAATTTATTGCTTCCGCCGTCGCCATGCGCCAAAGCAAGAACGAGGGCGGCAATCAGGCAAGCAAAGACGATTAAGGGGAGAAAGAGCGGCCATTTCATCGGCTGCAGTTTCGGCTTTTTTACCGGCTTGTCAAACCGGGAGTGTTTTATGCTCCCAATGCAAAATCATCGGACGCCTTAAGCAGATAAGAAGGATCGTGCTTCCAACTGTTCAAGAGGTCTTGCGCCAGCGGTATCGTTAGCCGATCGAAAGCGGCTAGCGCGTTAGACAATTCTCGCGGATGCACGATCTGCTCGCCTGGCCGAGCACCGCGCGACAAGAGAAAGATGGACACAAAGCCTGGTTTATTGATACCAATAGCACGGCACACCGCGGCCAATTGCCGGCCGCCCATCTCCGCAACAATCGCATCGACAAGCGTCAAATCAAGATCGGCCAAACGGCCGAGAACAATGTTGAACAGGCGGAAATGTCCGAGCCGCAGGACTTGCGGCAAAATTTGCAAGGAGATTGCGTCACGCTCGACCAACCAGTCGGCAACCTGATGCATAACTTGGTCATTGGTCTTCTCGAGCTGGTGATAACTAAGCAATTCATCGATCGTGGTCGCCAGCGCCTTATCGATCTGGCCCATCGCGATGCCATAGCGTTTCATCGCGTAGCGCCGCAGATCCTGTGACACCCACCAATAAAGGCGCGTTGCCGCCACCACCGTCATTTCGGGGCGCCGCATCATGGGTTCGCGCAAAGCTTCGGTGAAACGCGCGGTTTCCGCCAGCACGTCGACTGCTTTGCGGCTGAGTTGGGCGCCGAGATTTTCGGCCACCAATTGCATGACGCGCGCATCGCCGGTCGTTACCAGCGCGTCGGCCACGGCTTCGGCAATCTGCTCGCGCTGGGCTATTGCACAAGCGTGGTCGATGCTTTGGCTTTCCACAACGACAATCAAGTCTTCATTGGTGAGGGTACGGCAGGTCCGTAAAACTTTCCCGGCGATATCGATATTATCGCATGCGAGATTCATCGCCACTTTGCGTGGCATATTGGATGCATCGGCAAATTTTTGCACCAGTTGCGCGCGCAGAACCGGCGATTGGGTTATTAAAAGTTGATCGATCAGTTCGTTAACGAGTTCCTCTTCGCGCAACGACAGCTGCGTGCCATCTGTAAGGAACAAATCTGCCAGCTTTCCGGCCAGATCAATACGGGCGCTTTCGCTGCGGTCATGGGCCAAAGCGAACATCGCCGGCAACTGCTGCTGTAGCCGACTGGTCATGATTCCTCTGTTCTGCATAAGGGCAACCGGCTCTCACATAGGTAAAATAAGGCTAAATTTCTCTTAATTTGGCGCCCATATAAGCCGACACTAACTACTAAATGATTAAATATTTCTTCATACTGCACAGGCGATAATTGAGTTATAATGTGTTTATTGGTCAGGGGGTGTTGATGCAAGTCCCGCCCATTCCGGCGCCCGTTGTTCCCGGCGCGATGCCACAAGACGCTGTGGCGAAAACATTGCCACAAATTCAGGCACAGTCCGGTGCGCCCGTAATCCAACGCGCCATAGATCCCTCGACCCGTTCCGAACGCGGCAACAAAAGCCGTAGTCGCGGCGATAAGGGAAAAGGTGGCGGCAGCAGTAGCGGCGGCGATCAGCGTGGTAACTCGGTTAATATTCGCGTTTGATTTTGTCATCATTCAATCCTTTTCGC
>Ga0206800_1039_pt1 | contig 25973 bp, 30 predicted proteins | sample Alteio_BWOrgCont_64_FD_152898 | JGI IMG/M metagenome (GOLD analysis project Ga0206800, IMG submission 152898) | Enriched cells from forest soil in Barre Woods Harvard Forest LTER site, Petersham, Massachusetts, United States -... | ecosystem: Environmental > Terrestrial > Soil > Temperate forest >... | reverse complement strand
TTAGCAAGTTTCTCAGGAAAAAGCACCTTGCCATCATATTGTTTCAGAGACGGGTCCATCCTTATATTTAGATGTTTTAGTTTTTCAGGGATTATTATTTTTTTCTTACTTTTCATGTTAAAAATCTAATTACCGTTTTCTTGTAACAATGAATCCATCATAATCAGTTCCTTTATTAAATTCTTTCAATTCATTATCATCGCTAACACCGAAAATAAAAAAATCAGCCTGTATTTCAGCTAAATACTTTGTAATCCCCATCCTATAAAGCCTCGTCCGCGATTTTGTGCTGCCTGTAGCATATATCCAGGCTGTTGGGTAATTCTCGGTAAAAACATATACCGTAGCCACAATTGTTGCCAATATTTTATCTTTATCCCCATTATTCGAAATGGAAGTATCGTCCAATTCATTAGTTGCCGGGTCTTTATCTCCGAAGGCAAGGTTAAAAATATTATCGAAGTTGGATTCATTATATATGACAATTTTGGGAATTAGCCCTCTTGGTCCCGAACTTGTAAATTCAAAAGACATTAAGGAATCGGTATAGGTAAATCCATAACTGTCCAGGTTCATTTTCTTCAAAAAATATTGTTTTACTTTTTCAAAGATGCAATTCTTTTGGTAAATGCCCTCATCCACAATCAATTTTCAACGCCTCGCCCTACAATCACCTTTATTTCTTAATTCGGTAGCAATACTTAATCGCATTGTATTCGATTATTCATCAAGCAAATCCTTCCAATCCTATAAATCATAGTTCAGACTGCCCCCCATACCCCTCAAAACCTTATCTAATTTAATAACTTGGGGCAGCAATAACTGCTTGCCATCATTCTCAATTAAATAATCGGCGTGTTTTATTTTTTCTTCCTCCGCCCACTGGTGGCTGTCGCGTTGGCGGACTGATTCAGGGCTTGATTTATCGCGCTCCACCACACGGTAAATCCGTGTAGCTTCATCAGCGATTATCACTATCACTTTATCAAGGCCCTTGTAGGTCCCGCTTTCATATAAAATAGCGGCTTCTTTAAGGATATATGGCTCATCGGTATGCGCTTTGCACCATTCGGCAAAATCCTTTATTGTGGCCGGGTGTATAATCCCTTCGAGTTGTTTTAGTTTTTCATTGTTATTGAATACAATGCCGCCTAATTTCTTCCTGTCAACCTGCCCATCGCTATCCAGTATTTCAGTCCCGAAAACCTTTGTGATGGCCTTGATAATTTCCGGTTTCCGCATCAGCAGCCTGGCCCGTTCATCGGCAGAATATACCTTTATGCCCAGCAGCTCAAACACCTTGCAGGCAGTGCTTTTACCACTCCCTATATTCCCTGTTATTCCTATTTTTAGCATAAATAATTATCCATTTTTCAAGAGTCCCAAATTAAGAGTACCATAAAGTAGAGGTTGCGCTCCCTCCCCTCCGGGGAGGGCCGGGGTGGGGCCGGGTGAGGTACTATTTCGTAATAACAAAACTAACAAATTCCGGTTCTATCCTCACGTTATAGGCAAAATCAGGCTGGGTGATAAGCTGTACTTTCAGCGGCTCATTGTTCAGGGTATCTATCATGTTTCCATCCACTATCGCCTGAAATAGGTCGGGGGTCATTTGCTCGTATTTATTTATCGGCGTCTGAAAGGTTATTTTCACTTTCCGGGGGAAGAGGTTAACATTCATTTTTGAAGTCTTGTTAATAATCTCAACCGGCACTTCTATAGTGCTTTCCGTTAGTTGAAATGTCGGGATGCTCACCTCCACCTGCGATACCGTATAGGTAAGGTTTAGGTTTTCCGGCGCGTCCAGTTTTACAACCTTCTTTACAGGGTGGTTTAGCTTGTATAGTTTTATATCCTCCGTCAATATACTATGCACCCGCTCCACAGCCGATATGGGCCCGTTTATGGTAACGCTGTCTGGCCGCACTATTACCGGGCCGCCCAGGCCATATTCCTTTTCAAAAGACAATAATAGCTGTAGCTGCACCGGCACCCTTTTCGACATCATGTTTTCCTGGGTCAGGTCTATGGTATCAGGATATATATCATTGATGCTCATTGTTTTTGTGAGCTGGAGGCCAAGAAGCCCTTTTAGTTTGCTTGATATAATATAGGGCTTGCCTTTATAGTGTTCAAGGTCTATGTTTATTTCCTGCGAATCGCCCTGAATACGGTACCGCAGCAAATCCCACCCAACGGCATTCACCAGCATGGTAAGGTCTTTAGGCAGCGGTTCGGAATACACCTTGTCTTTGGGGACATTGGTGTATTTCACCTTCATTTTGAGGTTTACATTAGGGTAGGTTTCATTGAGGGCGGTAAGGAACCACAGCATGATGGAAAGCAGCAGGCACCACATAAAAATCTTCCATTCGGTACGCCCGGTAAGCCGGAACCGGAACCTTTCTTTAAAAGACTTAACGGGTTCATCCATGGGGGCAAATTAATATAGAATAACCGGATACAATGCGATTAAGTATTGCAAATTAAACAATAAAATAACGAATTAAGACACTATATTCTTTACTTCGATTATTCATAATTCAAATGTTCAATATTCGATTGTTCATTTTTAATTCTCGGCTATGGCCGGGGTATTCGGCGTTGGTTTTTCGCCCTGCACCGCTTTGGTAATATCCATTGATATAGCCGATTTTTCAATCGTATGCTTTACGCCATTGCCAATGTCTATCACAAAGGTGTTTTCTTTTATTTCCGCAATTTTGCCGTGTATGCCGCCAATCGTTACAATTTTATCGCCTTTTTGCAGCGTGTTTTTAAAATTCTTCTGGTCTTTGGCTTTTTTCTGCTGCGGCCGTATCATGAAAAAATAAAAGACTACAATCATCAGCCCTATCATGATGAATGACTGGTATTGGCCAAACCCGCCAGGGGCCGGGGCAGTAGTGCCCGCCTGTAAGAAAATCAATGATAAAATACTCATATTTATAATTCTAATTTTTTATTGCGGTAGCTTAACATTCGCCGTAATGTAAACGTAGTTTTCGGCGGGTTTTGTGTTGGCTATAATAGTTACTTGTTTCTTAATATCCCCGTTTTTGTTTTTACTGTTGAAAGTTACTTCAATAGTACCCTGCTGGCCGGGTTGTATGGGGTCGTGCGGGTAGGTAGGCACGGTGCATCCACAGGTTGAGTGGGCTTCGGTTATCACAAGGGGCGCCTTGCCGGTATTGGTGAAATTAAAGGAATAAGACACCGTTACGCCCTGGTTTATCGGGCCAAAATCATGTTCCGTCTTGTCAAATGCCATCACGGCCATATCGCCGGTTTTGTTGGGGTCGCTCGCTGTGCTTGGGTTGTTCACAAGGTCGGTTGTTACCCCCTTGCCTGCATTGTGGCACGAAGCAAAGCCAAGCGAAAATACAAGCATGGCGAAAAAAACAGGTTTAGTTAAGTGTCTCATACTATTATTATTCTTCTTTTCTATTTGCAGGTTAATAATTTAGGTTATTTCTTTCCAATCTGCTGTTTTAATGCTTCTATCAGTTTGTCTTGCTCTTCAATTTTTTTATTAGTTTCTTCCAATGCCTTTTCCTTTTCTTCCAACGTATCTCGTACTTTTCTCATTTCTTCATACGCTTCTTTTAGTTGGTTTCTTGCGTCTAATGTAAATACGTCAAATACCCGCCAGGCTTCCTGTTCGTCTTCTATCTTCTTTTTGCTCTTGGGGTCGGTTCCGGCATAGTGAAGTATATCCACTATGGTTTTCATTACATCATTGTCAATAGCATGGTTGTATTCTTTAATGATGCCCTTGTCGTCCACAAAATAATTTTGTTCAAATACACTCAATAGCTTTTCGAGTTTCGTTTGCACCTTTACATGGATGCGGGGCAATTGTACTACATAACAATCGTGGGTCAGTTTTTCAATAAAATCGCTTTTGCTTTCTATTACTTTGTGGGTAAGCAGGTCAATATAGCAGCGGTTTACTTTTACCGCCGGCGATTCTATTCCTGCCAGGTTAAATCCTAAAAGATAGATAGTGATAATCGGGAGCGCCGTTTTTTTCTTTCCGTCCCCGCCCCTTACTTCATCTTCTTTTTTATACTGTTCAGCAAGATAATTGCGAAACCGCATAAGGTCTATTTCGTTTTTCGCCTTTTGTATTTCAATTAATACCTTTTTATATTGGTTATCACCGGTTTTAATTGTAGCCACAAAATCAAGCCGGAAAATGGCTATCCCTATCGTTTTTTCTTCATAAGATGCTTTATCAAAATCGGAATAAGTAAATTCCTGTGGCTGCACCTCTACCTCCTCAATGGTTTCTTCCAGCAGTGTTTCAATAAAAAACTTCGCCACGCGCTTATCTTCCATAAGCCGTTTAAATACAACATCATATATTGGATTGGCGATTATCACTCTCTTGTTTTAACGGTATATCATAAAATTGCAGCTTGCATATAAACACTTATCATTTAATCAAAATTCCATCTTTTTGCAATTCCCGCACTACAGCGTCAAGCACCCCGTTTATGAATTTCTTGCTTTGCGGGGTACTATAGTTTTTAGCAAGCTCTACATATTCATTGATGGTAACTACTGCGGGAATAGACGGGAAATCGAGGAATTCGCAAACCGCCATTTTCAGGATAATCAGGTCAATAACCGCTATCTGGCTGGGTTCCCATTTGCTGATGCGCGATTTTAGCAATTCCTCTATTTTTTCATCCTCTTTTATGGTTTTTTGCAGCAGTTCTTTTGCATATTCATAGTTATCATCGTCATTCAGGCTCAGGGGCAGTAGAAACTCCTCCTTTTCGTTCGACGAAGCAAGCATTTGCACGGTGCGGCTCGCCATTTGCACGGCTATTTTCTTATCATCAAGCCAGTTGTAGTATTGCTCCTCAAGGTGCTGGGTCATCAGGGCATAGTTGGTAGTATAATGCCTAAGTATATGCAGCAATATTTCCTGTTCCAGTATTTTATTATGGCCCGAAAACTGCACGTAGTCATTATAGATGTCCTGGTTTTTCAGGTCAAAGAAAATCTTTTTCAGCAGGTCTTCATCGCCGTTCCATTGCACTTTATAGGCTTTCGTAGCTTTATGGAATATTTCGCTTTTGGTCAGCTTTTGTATAATGCTGTTATCATATAGCATGATGCTGTTCCTTATTTCTTTGGCATTGGTTACATAGCGGCCTTTTACAGTATCTTCATACTGTATGGCGTATGCGCCCAGTTCTTCCAGGAACACAAGCAGGTACAAATACAATTCGTACAGTTTGCTGATGCTTTTTTCAAGCGATTTTTCCAGCAGCGCCAGGTCTTTTTTATCGCGCCCGTCATTAAAATACATATACAGGGCCTGCATAACCTTTATACGTATGTGCCGCCTGTTTAGCATTCTTTAGTAGGTAAGGTGTATTTTGCCGATTTCGTCAATCCTTTTTTCAGCCATTTTATTGGCGGCGGCATACGTAGGGATATTTTCATCTTTGGCAGTCTTTATGATGCTGCGTGTTACATCATATATGGCATCGGTGTGCGCCATCGCAATCGCCCGGTTGTAGCCGTTAAGTTCGGTATATACATTTATCAGGCCGCCTGCGTTTATCAGGAAGTCAGGTGCGTACAATATTCCCCTTTCCATCAGGGCAGGGCCATGCACTGTTTCATCGGCAAGCTGGTTATTGGCCGCCCCGGCTACTATGGCGCATTTCAGGTTCGGTATGTTTTCATCATTCAGCGTAGCGCCTAGGGCGCATGGCGAATAAATATCTATATCTATATTAAACCTCTCATCCAGGGGTACTACCTTCACTTTATATTCGGCGGCAAGGTTTTTAAGGGCCTCCTCGTTCACATCCGAAACATAAATTTCAGCGCCCTCTTCACTCAACAGGTGTACCAGGTTTCCGCCCACTTTGCCTATACCTTCTACCAGCACTTTTTTGCCATGCAGGTTATCCGAGCCAAATACTTCCTTCGCGCAGGCTTTCAGGCCAAGGTGCACGCCGTGTGCGGTAACGGGCGATGGGTCGCCGCCGCCGCCCATGATTTCAGGCAGGCCGGTAACGTATTCCGTTTCCATTTTTATGTACTCCATATCCCTTGTGGTAGTGCCTATATCTTCTGCGGTAATGTATTTACCATTGAGGTTTTCAACAAAACGGCCAAATTTCCGCATAAATGCTTCCGATTTCAGTTTACGCGGGTCGCCTATGATTACAGCCTTCGCGCCACCGAGGTTCAGGCCCGAAATGGCGGCTTTGTACGTCATGCCGCGCGATAACCGCAGTACGTCATTTATCGCATCCGCTTCATTTTTATAGTTATACATACGCAAGCCCCCCAAGCCCGGGCCTAAAGTTGTATTATGTATAGCGATAATTGCTTTTAATCCGGTAATTTTGTCCTGGCAGAATACGATTTGCTCATAATCATGCGCGGTAAGTTTAGAAAAAAGCAAATTAGATGTATCCACCTGAAATTCTTTAAGCGTTGCAGTCATTTCTGTCGTAATTTTTACTTATTTATGAATGTTATATAAACCGGTGCAAAAGTACGGATTTTTTTATTGGCAATAATATAACCACGGCACCAAACATTATTGAAGTATTAAAAACATCAGATTTATAAATACCATATTTTCACTTTTCATTCTTTGTTGCTGTAATATTGCCCAAAAATATATTATGGCACAGGATTTTGATAAGGTTTTTAAGGAAAACATTGAGGAAATAATTTTGCCCCTGGCCGAAAAAATACTTGATATACACCCGTATAAGCTATTGGAAATACCGGATAATATCCAAAAAACCATAGAACGCCAGCCCGACTTCCTAAAAATGGTATTAGACAAAGAAGACAAGCCGGAATATATCCTCCATATCGAATTTCAGACCTTCGATGACCCGAAAATGGTAAAAAGGATGCTTTTTTATTGGGCTATGCTGTACAATAAATATGAGGTGGCCTCGAGGCAATATGTGATTTATTTCGGGAAAGCAGGGGCAAAAATGCCGGTACTCCTCAGCCATGAAAATATTCAGTTTTCGTTCCATCTTATTAATATGCAGGATATTAATTATAATATCTTTTTAGATTCGGATAAGCCAGAAGAAATAATGCTTGGCATATTGGCAAATTTTGGCGAAGATGCGCCCGGAAAAGTAATTGAAAGCATACTGCGGCATATAAAATCGCTCCCATTGGAAACTAACCGGATTGAAAAATGTGTTAAACAATTGGAGATATTGTCGAAATTGCGAAATTTGCAGAGGGAAGTAATAAACAAAATAACAGATATGGCGCTAATTTATGATTTAAAAACTGACCTTCGGTACTTACAAGGTAGGGAAGAAGAAAAGAAAGAAAGGATTGATGATATATTAATCAATATGCTAAAGAACACGTCTTTAAGTATTGACGAAATTGCTAAAATTGTCAATACATCAGTAGATTATGTAAAAAAAATAGCGGAAAAGCTAAAAAATAAATAGTCCCCCGAAAATTAGCAAACATGGCGCTAATTTATGATTTAAAAACTGACCTTCGGTACTTACAAGGTAGGGAAGAAGAAAAGAAAGAAAGGATTGATGATATATTAATCAATATGCTAAAGAACACGTCTTTAAGTATTGACGAAATTGCTAAAATTGTCAATACATCAGTAGATTATGTAAAAAAAATAGCGGAAAAGCTAAAAAATAAATAGTCCCCCGAAAATTAGCAAACATGGCGCTAATTTATGATTTAAAAACTGACCTTCGGTACTTACAAGGTAGGGAAGAAGAAAAGAAAGAAAGGATTGATGATATATTAATCAATATGCTAAAGAACACGTCTTTAAGTATTGAGGAAATTGCTAAAATTGTCAATACATCAGTGGATTATGTAAAAAAATTGGCCGAAAAACTAAAAAGGAAATAGCCCCCTGAAAATTAGCAAACATGACACTAATTTATGATTTAAAAACTGGGCTTCAGCACTGGTATATTTAATAAACCACTACAAAAGTACGGAGAATTTTTTTAACAGCCCCTACCACTAATACAAGGAAAAAAATAAAAGCAATTATATAATACCCACCTCAACCCCGAAGGGGTGATATTTTTTTGGTTAAACTATTTGCAAAGTTTGCATTTCCTTAATCCTTTTTTTTTAGCATCCGCCAAACTCATTTCTTTTATGGTATGCTGACATTTCAGTATAGCTTTACAATCTTTTGAGGTATGATATACCACTGTTTTGCCATTATCACAGAAATACACAATATCCTGTTTTGTAGTCTTCTGGTAGTAGCCTGGAAGCATACTCAATGATGTAAATGCCAAAATTCCAATAATAAGCGCTTTCATATTATTAAAAATTAAAACTATTCTCAAAAATAGTATAATTTTGTCTTATGAATGCCTATTGAATATGAAAAAGTTAGTTATTATTGGTTGTTTTATTATAGTTGCCATTTGCCCAAATTTAACTTTCAGTCAAACTAATTCATGGAAACCAATAAAAATTAGTGAACTTGAAAAAGGTTTGAATGATTTTGATTATTTGCGAGCAATTTTGCTTGAAAATGGTTTTAAGTTTTCCAGACATGATTCAGCAAAAGGTAATATCATGGAAACTGAATATTGGGAAGTGCCTGATATTGATAAATCTAATACATATGGCATCCAATTTCACTTAATACAGGTTATGTTTGGTATTGGTATTAATGGAAATCCAGAAATTTATATATCAATCCAGAAAAATAAAATACCAAACTACACATCTGATTTTATTGAAAGTATTAAGAAGACATTTCCAGAAAAAAAAGTATCAGGTGGAACACACATAATTAATGGGAATAAAGTTACTTCATATTATTTAACTTATTATAAATTGGGAGGCAAAATTTTTATTGATGTAAATGACGGGGATGATTCAGAAGTTTGGATTAACATTTGGGAATAACCACTAAAATTATAAAGATGAAAAGGTTAATTATTATCAGTTGTTTTGTTATTGTTGCTATTTTCTCAAATGTAGCTTTCAGTCAAACTTATTCAGGAACACAAATTACTATTAGCGAACTTGAAAAAGGGCTTAATGATTTCGATTATTTTAGAGCCGTTTTACTTGAAAAAGGGTTTAAGTTTATTAAAAAAAATGAATCTGATAGCGAGGGATTAAATGAGGTTTGGGGTGTTACTTATGCGAAGAGTACTTTGGGTGTATCCATAGATTACACTCTTCTCCAGGTTACAATAATGAGCCGTAAGCCGTGGCCGCCCACAATTTCTATTAATGTAATGACAGGGCAAAGCCTATTATCAAAGGAAGATTCAATATTTCTTGCAAAATATGTATCAGATTATGTCGCAGAAATCAAAGCTGCATTTCCAGAAAAAAAAGCACAAAAGTCAATTGATACCACAATAAATGGTAGAGAATCCAGTAAGTTTTATTACTTAATTTATTCTAAGAAAGGAAGCAATTTTTATGTTAATTTTGATAAATCTGATAAGGATATAGACATTCGATTTGGTGAATATAAATAAACGCCATTGAAGGCAAGTATATAATTTAGATTATTCTCAAATTGTTGATATTTTTATTGTCAATTAGGCAATAATATTGCCTAATTTTGTTTTTTAAAAAAATATGGCTATTTGTAAATTATGCTTAAAGGAAAGAGATTTAATCAAAAAATCTCATATTATACCTCGTTTTATAAACAAGCTACTTTTAACAGGTGATGAAAACCAGTTCTATGTAATTCACAAAATACCGGAAAAAGGAATTAATAAACATAGGCTTGTATATGATTCGTGTTATGAGTCTGACTTGCTCTGCATAGAGTGCGATAATTTAATTGGTAAATTAGAAACATATGCGGCTAATGTTTTGGCAAATAAAAATTTACCTTATTCATTAGCACTTAATATAACACATCTATACTTACCTAATGGCAAGTTTTTTCAAATATGTAACGTTGACTATACGAAGTTTAAGTTGTTTTGCTTGTCTTTAGTTTGGCGTGCAAGTATAGCTCATGGTGATTTTTTCAAAGATGTAAATTTAGGAAAGAAACATGAAGAAATAATAAGGCAAATGATATTAAATAATGATGCTAAGGGTGTTAATGATTATCCAATAGAATTTGCTACATTTAATCAGCAGGGTTCAGAAAGAGTAAAGTTAATAGCGCCTCCTAGGAAAATTAAAGATGGATACAATACTTTCTACAGATTTAGCTTTGTAGGTCTCCTTTTTATAATTCATATTAGATTGGAAATGAACCTCTATGATAAGATACTTAACAACTCTATATTGCCTTCAAATACTGTAATGTTAAGGCATATTCCTATGGTATTAGGTATAAATATAAGTAAAAGCCAGTCTGCTTTTTCATACCCTCGTTTGAACGCATTTGCAACGCGTTCACGCTGAAAGAGTGGCGTTACAAACGCAAGAAAAAGCCAAACCTGTTGCAACCGCACCTGGACAGGATAAGCACAAAAATTTAACCCCATAAAATTTGCTTTTCTCAATAATTATAACTACCTTAGCAGCGGGTATGTAAAAACCATACCAACACACTGCCGCCGGTGCCTGCGGAACAATTTTAGGGGAAAGCAAACAAAATACTTTTCCTCTGTTTCTCTCTATTATAGAGGGAAACCTCAAATGAAAACAAGGCAGGGCGACTGCTCCCGATAAAAGCATCGGGACAGGCTTCGCCCCTACGGACACCCGACCGAAAAACGGCTTTTTCACTATTAATGATGAATTTTCTCACTATTTTTTTCACTATTTTTTCCGAAAAAGTTGGTTTAAACGCTTTGGGCCACAATTTTTAAAAAATTTCCACTATTTTTCCACTACTTTAGTGGGGCATTATATTTAAAATATTGAATATTAGGCAATTACAAAAATAACGAAAAAATAAGGAGGGCGCAAAAAAGACAGCCTGGCTTTCTGCCCTATGCCTTGCATTTTTGGCGCAAGATTTGTATTTTATTAACTTTGCAGAATGGTGTTTATTTCGGGGTTGCGGGGCTTGTCGCATTTCCTATATTGTCGCCAAAATTAAAAATGGGAATATTTAGTAATATCAGTTCACTTAAATCTTTGAATAAATACCTCTGGCAGTACAAATGGTACTTGTTTTCAGGTATTTTATTCATCATCATATCTAACTTATTTGCGGTAGGGCCTGCGCTTTATGTGCAAAGGGCGCTTGACGCCACGCTTAAAGCCATAAAAGATTATCAGCAGCAGGCGCTTATTATCCATAACCAGGAAAAACTGGACGAGATACTAAAAGTAGTAAACCACCTGCTTTTGCGGACGCTTGCCATTGTAATAGGCATGGCGGTGCTAAGCGGCTTTTTTCTGTTCCTGGTGCGCCAGACTATTATTGTAATGAGCCGGCATATTGAATATGACCTGAAGAACGATATGTACAGCCATTTTCAGAAACTGCCACTTTCTTTTTACCGGAGGAACAATACCGGCGATATGATGGCCCGTATTTCGGAAGACGTCAGCCAGGTGCGGATGTACCTGGGGCCGGCTATCATGTATTCTATTAACCTGGCTGCGCGTATTATGCTGTCTATATTTTTTATGGTTAGCATTAGCCCGGAGCTAACCATGTATGTACTGCTCCCTTTGCCTTTTTTAGCCGCTTCTATATATTATGTCAATAATTTTATCTTCAATAAGGGGACCCAAATCCAGCAGCAATTGTCAAAAATGACAACTTTTGCCCAGGAAGTATTTTCGGGTGTGCGGGTTATAAAATCCTTTTCGGCGGAGCATTATGTAAAGGTCAATTTCAATAAGGAGGTAGAAGGCTATAAAAAGTATTCCATGGACCTTGCTAAAATAGATTCCGCTTTTTTCCCATTGATATTATTGCTTGTGGGCCTTAGTATGCTCATTACTTTATACAAAGGCGGCGGTATGGTTATCCAGGGCAAACTGACCCCTGGCAGCATAGTAAGTTTCTTTATGTACCTTACCATTATGAGCTGGCCGGTGGCTGCCATTGGTTTTGTAACTTCCCTTATACAGCGTGCTGCCGCTTCGCAAAAGCGTATTAACGAAATGCTCCACGTAGCGCCTGATATAGAAACAGGTATAGGCGAAAAAATTACCGTCAAAGGGGATATTGCTTTCGCTGATGTATCATTTGTATATCCCGATACAGGAATAATGGCTTTAAACCATATAAACCTGCACATAGCCGCAGGGAAATCTTTAGGCATTATTGGGAGGACAGGTTCCGGCAAGTCCACCCTTGCAGCCCTGCTTTTAAGGGCGTATGACGTGCCGGAAGGGGAAATAAAGATTGATGGCCGCCCGATAAAATCCCTTGAACTCGGAACTTACAGGGGGCAGATTGGTTATGTTCCACAAGACGGTTTCCTGTTTTCGGAAAGTATAGCCAATAATATATTATTCGGGCAAAGGGGTACTGATGCGGAAGCCAACAGGGCTAAAATGGAAAAAGCCGCCGAAATTGCGGATGTGTATGATGATATAAGCGAATTTCCTGATAAGTTTGAAACCAAAATAGGCGAGCGGGGCATTACCCTTTCAGGCGGGCAAAAGCAAAGGGTAGCCATAGCCCGCGCCATAGCCGCCGACCCGCAAATATTGATACTGGACGATTGTTTTTCAGCGATTGATACCAATACAGAAGCAAGGATATTGCAAAACCTGTCGGACGTGATGCGCGATAAAACCTCTATCATTATCAGTCACAGGGTTTCTACAGTGAAAAACGCGTCGCATATCATTGTACTGGATGGCGGAATGATTATTGAAGAGGGCAACCACGATACCCTGATGCAGCAAAAAGGCTATTACTACATCCTGTACAGGAAGCAATTGGCGGAAAAAGAATTGTATGAAAGACAAAAAGTTGACGCCTGATGTAGAGACGCGTTTTAACGCGTCTCCCTCCACGCCCCTGCAAAAAGGCGAAGATTATTATATAAATGAAGACGGCCTGTTTGTGTTCACAGCCAAGTACCACCTGAAAAGGGGGTATTGCTGCGGGAACGGCTGCAAACACTGCCCGTATGGAGTGAAAAATGGAAAGTGAAAAACGAAAAATGAAGAATACTCTGTGGCCCTCTGTGTCTTCCTCTTTTTTTCTCGGTGTAACTTTTTTCTGTCCCTTAAAAGTTTCACAGAGGAAGGCACAGAGAGGGAAAGAGGTAAAAAAAGAAAAATGAAGAATATAATATTAATAAGTAGCGTATTTGCTTTACTTTCAATCGTATCTTGTAAAAACAAACATGGCGACAGCGACAATCTGGGAATTGCCCCCGGCGATACAGTATCAACCAATGTGATAAGTAAAACTTTCCAAAGTGATTTGGCAGGGATTGACCTTATGGTAAGGTATGATGCAAAAGAACGTGGAAAAGATTATACCCTGAATGTAAGGCCGCTTATCCGAAAAATGGGCGCCGATTCCAGCTCCATTTTTATGGGCTTTACCATGAAAAGGGTTCGCGGTTTCAGTATTCCCGGCAGCGATATAGAAAAGGTAATCCATCTCAGCTATAAAATGGAAATGACCGACAAAACCGACTATATATTTTTGCAAAAAGACAGTGTATTCATAGTCCACACTTTCAGCGGGGCGGGTGGCGCATTGGCATCAACTACTATTTATGAAGTGCCTAAATACACATCGGGATATGATTATGTTTCATATTTCGCCGCTATGGAAAAGAAATACCCTGAAATACTGAATGCCAATTATTACCAAAGCAAAACCCTGTTTTTATACACCCTTTTGTTTTGCAGGGACAATAAGCTGGAGTGAAGAGTGAAAAATAACTAACTCAAACATTCACGGCTTAGAGTTTCAAAATTTTTTAAGTCCTATATTTATACCATTACTTTTTCAGCATCTCCGCCGCCACCGGGTAAATTATCTTTTCCCAAAGGGCGTATTCCTTCGCCGATGGATGAAGAAAGTCATCGGCCACAAGGGTTTTGTCATTCGCCATCTCTTTTGAAAGCGGAAAAACATCTACAACTTTTAGTCCCCGCGTGGCGGCTTCCTGTTTTATGATATTATTAAAATCAGTAATCCCCTGGCTGATGTCCCTGCCGTTGCTGTACTGCGCCCCCGCCGGGGCCATAGAGAAATCGGGGATGGTAACGAGCAGCAATTTATGTTTATCCGGCAGCTTTGCCTGCATGGCATTGATGATGATATTCAGGTGGCGGTGATATGTAGCCGAATCCACACCCTGCACCCAATCGTTTACCCCGATAAGCAGGGTGGCAAAATTAGGTTCCGATTTATTATAAATATCCAGTTCGTGGTCTATTACATCCTGCGTAGTCCAGCCATTACGCGCCGGGTTGGCAATTAATTCAATGGGGGTTCCCGCTTTTTGTAAATTATTTGTCAATATATCCGGCCATGCCTCGCCCTCATTGGCCCCGGTACCAATAGTATAGCTATCGCCGATGGCCACATAGCGGATTTTGTTATCAGGCTTGTTCATACATTGTACAAATAAAGCGAAAAACCCAAACAAAGCCGCTATAAAAATTGATTTCTTCATATTACATAAACGAACTTATGCCTATTTACGAAAAAAACCGGGCTTAGGGTTTAGTTTAGCAATTCTTAACTTGCGGAATATCCTGATAGTTGTTTTTTAAATTTTTCAACAATTTAGCAATAGCGTAGCGCAACAATTTACCTAAACAACTCCCCCCAATCATCTTGTATATCATCGTTCTTATCAAAAGAATCCACCCATTCTATAAACAGCAGGCGCAGGTTTTCAATTTCGTCCCGAAGCAGTTTTATATATTCCGGCGGGCATAGGTTGTCATTTTTCAAATAGTTGGTTTGCACCATCAGTTCGCGGGCGGCCAGTTTCACAAGTACCGCGCACTCCATCCGCAGCGAATACAGGCCGCCGCCCTCTGCGGCAGCTATCTTGGCGCCAATCATGTACCCATTCATCCGCATTTGGTCGCGCACCATAAAAACATCCTTTTCCACATCAATATTCGACATGATAATCTCCGTTATCCGCCCTATTTCCTCCGCCTTTTTAAATATCGGCAGTTTGGTTTCATCATTCAATTCCATTACAAGGGGCAAGTTAGGGAAAACTGTTTGAACCTTGATTTAAAAGATTAAAAAGATATGCTTGGTTCTATCCAACATTATTTTCCTACTTTCGCAGGTATGCCGGAAATAAGCAGGTTTTAACTATGAATAAAATTATTGAATTTAAACTTACAGGAGGTTATAAAATCTGGCTTAAATTTAACGACAATAGTTCTAAAACTATTGATTTTAGCCACTTTATAAAAGAAGGGCTATCAAAAGATTTGCTCAATCCCGTTTTTTTTAAACAGGTAGAATATAGGGTTTGCCAATTCCCTTATATGGGTCATTGAGAATGGAATTTATTAATGCGCTTATCTTTTTTTGTATGGCAATATTACCAGATGATTTCCAAAAGTTGACATCTTCCAGGGCTTTAGGCGCAAAAACTATTTCCATAAATCTTGTGCATCCACTTTCAGCCCTTTTCCCTCTTTGATTTCTTTCCGTGCATCCTTGATTTTTTTAATCATGCGTGGATTGGCTAAAATCCTTTCCGTTTCGTCCATTCCATTTTTAGGCATCAGGATAGCCTTTATTTTTTCAATTGTCTTCTTATTGTTCACATCAGCGAGGCGCTTAATGAGTTCAATTTTTTCAACCTGGATATTCATAAAACAAATTTAATGGTTTTTATATGTTAAAACCCAAAAAGGGCATAAAACATTCCTAATCCTGCCCTTTCCCTCACCTTCCCCCTTCTTTCTTCGTCTTATATCAAATTGGATAAACTATGGCAACCATAAAAAACCTTTTCGCCTTCCTTGCATTGGGCATATTGCTCTTTACATCATGTACCCTATCAAAAAACGCATACAGTAGCGCCTCTTTTGATAAAATGCAAATAGCCCAGGAAGGAAATACCAGATACCATGCTGCTAAACCGAATGATACACTTTCCCCAGCTGAAAATACTCTCGCTCATAACATCGTTGAAAATAAGCCGATAGCTAAAAATAAGTCACATGATTTTAAGCCTGTCCTTTTAAAAGCGAAGACAGGTTTTAAGAAAATTACAAATGCAGGTATTGTAAAGGTTTGGAAGCCTGGGCGGATAGAAAAGGGAGCAGATATCCAAAGAGGAAAGTTTTTGGCATGGGGGATATTGTGTATTATAGGAGGCTTTGTCTTTGGTTTTCTTGCCTTTGTTTGTGCATTGGCAAGTGGATTAGGGGGCGATCCGGGTGCAATTATTCCAGCAGTCATTTTTGCTATTATTTCATTGCTATTATTTATTTTAGCTTTAATTTATTTTATAAGGACAATTTTTAATATATAAGAATGAAATACCCCGCATAGCAAATCCTTTCATCGTAAAATCCTAAAAATCCTAATTCAGACAATTTCCCCTGCCAATTTGTCATAAACATCCAATAAATCCCGTAACTTTGTTGTCCTTTTTCCAAAAGTCCCCCTTTGGGGGATTTAAGGGGTAATGCTATGGAAGAAACCGAAGTAAAATATATTGACGAAACGCGGCAGGGGGAGGTATTATTAATTGATACGCCCGAAAAGAAGGGAAAAAAGATTTTCCTTGAGTCTTATGGCTGCGCCATGAATTTCGCTGATAGCGAGGTGGTTGCATCTATCATGATAAAGAACGGATATACCACCACCAACAAAATCGAAGAAGCCGACGCTGTATTTATAAATACCTGCGCCATCCGCGACAATGCCGAGCAGCGGGTTCGCAGCAGGCTCCATGCCTTCAAACCATATAAGCTGAAAAACCCTGCATTGGTGGTTGGGGTGCTTGGCTGTATGGCCGAGCGGCTGAAAACAAAATTCCTGGAAGAAGAAAAAATAGTGGATGTGGTAGCCGGGCCGGATGCGTACCGCGACCTGCCGAAACTCGTTGAAACGGCCGAAACAGGCCAGAAAGCTGTCAATGTTTTCCTGAGCCGCGAAGAAACGTATGCGGATATTAGCCCCGTGCGGCTGGACAGCAATGGCATCACCGCTTTTATATCCATCATGCGGGGCTGCGACAATATGTGTACTTTTTGCGTAGTGCCATACACCCGTGGCCGCGAGCGCAGCCGCGATGCACACAGCATAGTAGCCGAGGCGCAGGACTTGTACGAAAAAGGCTACAAGGAAGTTACCCTTCTTGGCCAGAATGTGGACAGCTATAAATGGGAAGATGCCGCCAGCGGCGAAAAAGTAAATTTTGCCCAGCTTCTTGAAAAAGTGGGGCTGGTTTCGCCAAAGCTGCGTGTGCGCTTTTCTACTTCCCACCCGAAAGATATTACCGAAGAGGTGGTACGCACGATGGCGAAATACGATAATATCTGCAATAATATACATTTGCCCGTCCAGTCCGGCAATTCGCGCGTCTTGGAACGTATGAACCGCACTTACAGCCGCGAATGGTATTTGGATAAAATCGCCATGATTCGCGGCATAGAACCGGAAATGGGCCTTTCATCTGATTTTATTGCGGGTTTTTGCAGCGAAACCGAAGAGGAACACGCCGATACCCTAAGCATTATGCAGGCGGTAAAATTCGATTTTGCCTATATGTTTACTTATTCCGAAAGGCCGGGTACGCCCGCCGCCAAAAAACTGAAAGACGATGTGCCGGAAGAAGTAAAAAAACGCCGTTTAGCCGAAATTATCACTTTGCAGCACGTACATTCGCATGAAAGCAACCTGCGCGATATTGGCAAAACCTACGAAGTGTTAATTGAAGGTTTTTCCAAGAAATCGAATGAAATGCTACGTGGCCGCAACGCACAAAATAAAGTAATCGTTTTCCCCGGCGAAGGAAAATATAAAGCCGGTGATTATGTAAATGTGCTGGTTGAAAGTTGCACCAGCGCCACTCTTTTAGGAAAAGTTATTAAGTTATAGGTTAATGGTTATCAGGGATGGAAGCCTTAATAACCCAATAACTTAATAACTCAATAACCAAATAACTTAATAACTATGTTACAGCAAGATAAAATACAGGAAGTTAAAAACAGGTTCGAGATAATAGGGAATTCGCCGCTGCTAATCCGTGCGCTGGAGGTTGCCGTAAAGGTGGCCCCTACCGATATGACCATCCTAATATTAGGGGAAAGCGGCGTGGGCAAGGAAAATTTCTCTAAAATAATCCACCACCTCAGCCGGAGGAAACATAACCCCTTCATAGCCATCAATTGCGGCGCCATCCCTGAAGGCACAATTGATTCCGAACTTTTCGGGCATGAAAAAGGCGCTTTTACCTCCGCCCACGAGGCCCGCAAAGGCTATTTTGAAACGGTGGACGGCGGCACTATTTTCCTCGATGAAATAGGGGAACTGCCGTTGGAAACCCAATCCCGCCTTTTGCGGATATTGGAAAGCGGCGAGTTTATTAAAGTAGGCTCTTCCAAAACACAAAAAACCGATGTGCGCGTCATAGCCGCCACCAATAAAGACCTGTACGAGCAGGCGCAGAAAGGCAAGTTCCGGGAAGACTTATATTACCGCCTCAGCGCCGTGTCCATCAGGATACCGGCTTTGCGCGAACGGAAAGAAGACATCCCCTTATTATTCGCGAAATTCGCTTCCGATGTATCGGAAAAATATCATGGCCCGCTACTGGAATTGCAATTTGACGCCATGCAGAAACTGCAAAATTTCCCGTGGCCGGGCAATATCCGCCAGCTAAAAAATATTGTTGAGCAAATATCTGTATTGGAATCTGACAGGCTGCTCACCGCCAGGGCGGTAGAGCGTTATTTGCCGGAACTGCCGGGCAGTTTTCTGGTAGCTACCGGCAACGGGCAGTCGAATGGCGCCAACTACCAGGAAAGGGAAATTTTGTATAAATTCCTTTTCGAGATTAAAAAAGACATCGGCGACCTGAAAACTTTGATTTTCGGCCTGCTAAAAAACAACGACCTTAGCCCGAATGTACAGGAAAACATAAACCTCCCGGCTAATTTGCTCCCGGCCAAATACGATGATAACAGGGCGGTAACGCATTACAGCCCCCCGGTAAGCTATACCCCGCAAATGGATATGCCGTACCATGAAAGCGAGGTAATTGAGAACAATGGCACAGAGAGCCTTAGCCTGCAAAACCAGGAAAAAGAAATGATAAAACGCGCCCTGCACCGCCATGCCGGCAAGCGCAAACTCGCCTCACAGGAACTCGGCATTTCGGAGCGGACACTGTACCGCAAAATAAAGGAATATGATTTGGAAGAGGCATAGAATAAATGAAAAACGAAAAGTTAAAAATGAAAAATGAGAAAATTTTTGGATATTTAAAAGATTCCGGCCTTCGCCGGAATTACGCTATTTTGTTTGAAACGGAGAGGGTGCGCGCCTACGGCGCGCACCCTCTCACTACGCCAAATTCCGTCATTGCGGGCTTGACCCGCAATCTAAATAAAACATTACCAAGCTATTATGGCATAGCTAAACGCTCATTATTTTTCATTTTTCATTTTTCATTTTTCATTCTCTTAACTTCCTGCGGTGTTTACTCCCTCACGGGCGGCGATGTGCCTGCCAGTGCGAAAACTTTTTCGGTGGCGCAGTTTACCAACCAGGCTACCAGTGTGAACCCTAACCTTACCCAGCAGTTTACCGATGCCCTGCGCGATAAAATGACAAGGGAAACGAAACTAAAACAAATAAGCGATACGGGTGATTTTGCCTTTAGCGGGCATATCACCAGCTATTATGTAGCCCCCGCCTCTATAAAAGCAGGCGACCAGGCCCAAATAAACCGGCTCACCATTGGCATAGAAGTAGTATTTGTAAACAAGAAAGACCCCAAAAAGAATTTTGACAAGTCTTTCTCCGAATACGGCGATTTCGACGTTTCCAAAACTTTAGCCGATGTAGAAACTGCATTGGTAACAACCATTGATACAAAATTAGTCCAGGATATATATAACGCTGCCGTAATGAACTGGTAATGAATATAGAGCATATCAATAATATTATCAAAAAGCCCGAAACGCTTAACTATACGGAGGACTTGCCGCTTGTAAAAGAGCTGATTGAGAGTTTTCCTTATTTTGCGCCGGGCTATGCCATGCTCACCAAAATGCTCCATGCCCAAAACAGTGTTTACCTCGACAAATACCTGCACCTGACTGCCGCCTATATCGGCGACAGGGAAGTGCTATACAATTACCTGTACCCGCCCGCAAAAGAAGAAAATTCCATTCATTATATTAAAGCAGGGGCAGAACAAGCGCCGGAACTGGAGCGTAGGGCTGAAGCCACTACGCTATTGAGCAGCCTGCCAGAAGAGGCGTTGCCTGTTCCCGAAATTATTGAAAAACAATTAATAGAAGAAACCCTGGCCATTGATATAGAAGCCCCGCCATTGCACATTGACATTGAAGAAAGCCATGCCGAAGCAGCGGACCACCTGCAACCGGATGAAAACGTGCCTGAAACAGAGCATAGGGCGCTATTGAGCCATTTGCCGGACGGGGCATTGCAAACGCCAGAGAATGTTAAACGTGTTACAAACGCACCCGAACCGGAAACCGAAAGTATTGAAGAAAAGGCGTTCACTGAAAACATTATTGAAAATGAGTTTAAGCCTTCTCCTGAAGAATTTATCCCATCGGAAACAATTGAAGAAAAACCGGTTATTCTTCCTCCATCCCCGAAATTAGAATTAAACATTACCCCCCTTGCCGCTTATGATTATTTTAGCGCTATGGGCAAGCCTGATGTGGAAGAAGTACACGAGCCTTTTCATTTAAAACCGGTCCCCGCCTACAATGAAGGCGTGGAGGATGGACAAGCCATTGACAGCGAACCCCATTCGTTCCAGGAATGGCTTGAGAAACTCGGGCATAAAAAACTCGCCGCCAAAGCGAAAACTGAACTTATCATTGATAAGGTAAACCTGCCTGCACAGGATAAAACGCAGATTGATGCGATAATATCCAGTTTCATCCGCAAAGAACCAAAAATAAGGCCGCCGCAAACCAAATTTTTCAAGCCCGAAGATATGGCGCAGCAAAGCGCCATTGAAGACTATACCCTTGTAACCGAAACCCTCGCCAATATTTACCTCCGGCAGGAGCTATACGCCAAAGCCACCGAAGCCTTCCGCCGCCTCATTGATAAACACCCCGACAAAAGGGAATACTTTGAAAACAAAATTGAAGAGGTAGAAAAAGCTAAAAAAGAAAATAAGGGGGCATCATAATTCACCCAATAGCTTCCCTACCTTTTCCTTTATCAAGTCCCTTACTTTATTAAATTCTTCCGGCGGCATATTTTTTGGGTCGGGGATATTCCAGTCCTCCCGGTGAGCGGCTTTTACAAACGGGCATTCATCGCCGCAGCCCATTGTTATTACATAGTCATAAACTATATCCGGTATTTCGTCCAGGCTTTTGGACGAGTGTTCAGTTAAATCGTAGCCCAACTCATTCATGGCGGCAATAGCTTTAGGGTTAATGGCCCCCGATGGCCGCGAACCGGCGCTGAATACATTTACACTTCCTTTGCCGTAAATATTGGCAAATGCCTGTGCCATTTGGCTGCGGTTAGCGTTTTCAATACAAACAAAAAGGATGTTTTTAACCATGTGGTTATTTTAAGGCTTTCAATAATTTAAACATATATACGGCAATGGCGGCCCCTATTACCGGGGCTGAAAGGTATATCCATAAATTTTCAAAATGGCCGGATACAAGGGCAGGCGCTAAAGAACGTGCCGGGTTCATCGATGCCCCGCAAACAGGCCCTGCAAAAGCAGCTTCCAGCGCCACAATGCCGCCAATGGCCAGCCCCGCCATTGTCCCCGTTTCTTTGGAACCATTTGCTACATTTATAATAGTGAACATTAAGAAAAAGGTAAGGACAATTTCCAATACAAAAGATTGCATTTGGCTTCCCGAAGGCATCGTAGCGCCAAGCAGGATATTGGTTGGGAACAGGAATTTTAGCAATAAACTCGCCAATATAGCCCCGGCTAATTGGCTGATAATGTATGGTAATATTTGCTTTAGGGCAAAACTGCCCGATAGGGCGAAGCCAATGGTTACAGCAGGGTTGATATGCGCCCCCGAAATATCGCCGGTAGCATAAATCATCCCCATGACGATTAAGCCAAAACTAAGCGCTATACCAAGGTGCCCAACCGCCCCGCCGGAAACGTCATTGATAACAATGGCCCCGGTACCGCAGAAAACCAATGCAAATGTCCCTATTGTTTCAGCTAAATATTTTTTCATAAATCAGCAGCAAATATTTTCCGGCGTATATTCTACAAAAAAGCCCCCAAATACCTTCCGGGCTTCGTTCCAGCAGGTTTCATTGATGAAGTAGCAGGTTTTGGCCCCCGTTATGCGGCCTTTAATCAGCCCTGCTGTTTTCAATTCTTTTAAATGTTGCGAAATGGTTGCCTGCGCCAGGGGCAGTTCCTCTACTATATCGCCGCACATACAGTCTTTTCTGCTTACCAGGTGCATTAAGATGGCGACGCGGGCAGGGTGTGCCAGCGCTTTGGCCAATTCAGCTATGCGTGTTTGCTTTTCATCAAACAGTTCAGTTTTTGCAGTACCCATAAAATATTAATCGCAATATTACGATTAATAATTATGCCCGAAGATAAAAACGCGTTTTTTTGCAACGCATAACAAATATTAACTATATTATAGAAAAAAAATAACCCCTTCAGAGCGAAACCAGAAAAAAAACATTATTTTGCAAGATTAAAATGAAACATTGGCCCTTTATAATCACCATCCTTTGTTTGGCATACCATACCAGTGTGGGCCAAAAGGCGGAGTGGAGCGAAGAAGAGAAAATTATTGGCCATAATGTATATGCACGTATCTTAGGGCAAAACAAAGAGGGCCTGTACGTATTGCGGCAAACGGAAACCATGCCTTCGCACAATATTACCATAGAGCGGTATGGCGAAAACCTGCATAAGGCGGTAACGGAGCAGTTTCTTATAAAAAAAGGGGAATTCCTGGTGCAGGCTTCCCTGCAAGAAAATGAGTTGCAGGTATTTTACGGCGTTCCTAACAAAGAAACCCAAAATATAGATGTATGGGTAAAACGGCTTGATGCCAACATGGTGGAAACAGGAAAAGATACACTTATTTTTTCATTGCCCGCTACCAATATCCGCTATGAATTTCTGACGGTTTATAAACCTAACCGGTTGCCTATCACTATTTGTATTTACCCAAATGATAATTATACAAACCCGGCCTCGCTGCATTATATTTTGCTGAACAGCGACCTGAGTTTATATGCCAGCGGCGATTTTTCCGTAAATATGGAAAGCAGTTATACTATCTCCCAGCTTGAATTCACTAAAGAGGAAATAGTAATGGTAGCTGACATGGGCGCAACCCGAAAAGATGAAAATATTACGGAGCATTTCCTTTTATCGGGCAGCTTTGGCGTAGGCAGTTTGCAAAAAACGCCCCTTTTTGATGATAGCACAGTAATAGGCGAGGGGATATTAAAGGGTGATTATAAAAACAACACTTTGGTATATGCGGGATTATATAAAATGCAGGATTCGGGATATAGCAAAGGCTGCTATGTATGGATGCGTGATATTGGCGGCAACAAACTGAATACCTATAAAATACCGTTCCCCGCAAAATTAGTTGAAGACATGACGGGCAAAAGCGCTAAAGTGAAAGGGGTGTATAACCTTGTGGCCAATGGCCTGAGCCTGCGGCAGGATGGGGGCCTTATCCTCACTGCGGAAGAACAGGAAACATCGCGCGAAATGGTGAACGAGGTAAACACGTTTGGCATTTCGCAGGCCAACTACCGGATGTATTTTTATTATAAAAGCCTGGTGGCCCTGTCAATTAATAAAGACGGTAAAATAGACTGGTACAAGGCGCTGCGAAAAGAACAGCAGACCATTGACGACAACGGAATATATTCCTCGTACATCACGGCCGCCATGCCGGGCAAGCTGGTGTATGCCTACAACGACCTGTCAAGAAAAAACTGGAGCCTTGCCGGCTTTGAGGTGCAGCCCGATGGCACGGCGCAAAATGAAGTACTCATAAAAACCGAGGATTATAACGCGGAACTTATCCCCGCCGAAGCCGTGCAGGTAGCCGAAAATCAAATTGTAATACCCGGTTTCGGCAGGAAAGGGGCGGTACTGATGCGGTTGAGTTTTTAGAAAAAATACAGTGGATAGTGGCGAGTGGTTGGTGATTAGCGCCTATTCATAATTCCGACTTATGTTTTTATATCGTTTTTCGTTTCTATGCCACCTGTACCATCCCAATGCACAGCCTGCTATAACATATAACAACGTCCTGATACCAAAAGCATTGAGGAAACCCATTCCATACGCGAAATAACCATATCCGTAAAAGATGAGGGCCACCGCGACCAGGTGGCGCAGGCTATCCGTGCAAAAACGAATGCCGAAATATTAGCCATGCGCGACCTTGTTTTTGAAAAACACAAAGGCGGCAAAATACATAGCGCCCGTAATGAAAATATTAATACGGTTTCCGATTTAAGGTATATCTATACCCCTGGCGTGGCGCGGGTTTGCCTCGCTATAAAGGCCGATGCCGCCAAGGCGCGGGAATACACCAATATTGCCAAAAGTGTGGGGATATTTACCAATGGTACGCGTATATTGGGCCTGGGCGATATTGGCCCGGTAGCGGGTATGCCCGTAATGGAAGGCAAGGCGGTGATTTACGACCAGTTTGCAGGCATTAGCGCCACGCCTATTCTATTGAACACCAAAGACCCGGAAGAGTTTATCCGCACGGTGGTAACCATAGCCCCGACTTTTGGGGGCATACACCTTGAGGACATTCGCACCCCCGATTGTTTTTACATTGAAGATGAATTGATAAAACGCCTCAACCAGCCGGTGATGCACGACGACCAGCACGGTACGGCTACCGTTACCTTCGCTGCCATCCTAAGCGCGATGCGGATGGTCGGGCATAACAAAGACTTCAAGCCTGTGGTAGCCCAGATTGGCCTGGGGGCGGCGGGTTTTGGCATTGCTAAACTGCTGATTGACTACGGCTGGCCGGTAATTGGGGTGGACCTGAACCCCGATTCGCAAAAAAGGCTAACCGACTACGGCGGCAAAACTGCTAACCTTGCCGATGCAATGGCGCAGGCCGAAGTGGTAATAGCTACCACGGGCTTTAAGGGCCTCATCAAAGCAGAAATGGTTCGCAAGGGCCAAATAATCCTTGCCCTGACCAACCCCGACCCGGAAATAGACCCCGCCGACGCCATGAATGCGGGTGCTGCCTTTGCTGCGGATGGCAAAAGTATTAATAACGCGCTGGCATTTCCCGGTTTGTTCCGTGGGGCGCTGGAAGTGCAGGCATTGAGCATTACCCCTGCTATGAAAATAGCGGCGGCAGAAGCTATTTCAAACTTAGCTGAAAAAGATGAACTTGTCCCGTCCATCTTTAACCCCAAAGTGCATGACGCCGTAACTGAAGCGGCCAAGGGGGCATGGAAGAAGTAATTTTGACTTTTCATTACTATTCACTCGCCTCTAACCCCCTCAAAATATCCCCAGCCATTTCTTTCGCAAACCAATATACAAGCCGTCTTCACGCAGTTCGAGGGGGAAAGTGTCCACATAATACCCCTGCCCGTTTACCATCATCCCTGTTTTCAGGCTGAATTTATAGCGGTGAAAAGGGCAGGTTACGTTGCCATCCGCATCGCATTGCCCCTCGCCAAGCGGGCCGCCGGCATGGGGGCATTTATTGTTCACTGCAAAGTATTCGCTGCCTACCCTGCCTATGCAGTAGGCTTTGCCATTTACTTTAATAGTAACTACTTTATTTTGAATAGGCAACAATTCATCCAACTGCCATTTACCGGCAACCAGTAACCAATTCATTTTAGATGAAGGCATAGTGCAAAT
>Ga0206800_1037_pt2 | contig 25993 bp, 18 predicted proteins | sample Alteio_BWOrgCont_64_FD_152898 | JGI IMG/M metagenome (GOLD analysis project Ga0206800, IMG submission 152898) | Enriched cells from forest soil in Barre Woods Harvard Forest LTER site, Petersham, Massachusetts, United States -... | ecosystem: Environmental > Terrestrial > Soil > Temperate forest >... | reverse complement strand
AGTGACTAGAGCCGTGACGCAGTTTTTTGATCGCCATTTGGAATCGGCTGATATACGTGCAACTCAATTTACTTTGTTATTAACCTTAACCTCTTCCGGCGGCAAAACTTTGACGGAAATGGCAGAAGGTTTAGTCATGGATCGAACGACTCTGACCCGCAATTTAAAACCATTAGAAAAAGCCGGATTCATCACCACCGTCAAATTAGCTGACCGAAGAACCAAAGGGTATACCTTAACTGAAAAAGGACAGTTAGCGATCGAAAAAGGTGTTCCCCTCTGGAGAAAAGCGCAGCAGCAAATCACGCATCAATTAGGGGATGACCGTTACAATAAGTTGCTGGGCGAGTTAAAACTCGTTCGTTCGTACGCGAATACACCTAAGGTACTTCGGCAGAAGAACGTTTCCCACCATCCAGAGTAGTCTTGTAAATCTAAAAGCCAAAATAAAATCGTAACATTTTGGCTTTTTTAGTTTAATTCTGAAATGACTCGTATTGCGCACACTTGTTCACGCAGTTTATTTGCGCTCATTTTTTGCTTTTTGCACTGTTCAGGGTTATTGAAAACCCTCTGCAATTTTAATCAATAGGTCAAACATTACCACAGTGTATAGCCAAGAAGGCTGAATTTTTTGAGAAATTCCCCCGAACTTGATTGTCGTTGTATGCTGAGTCAGAATTCATTCGGTTTTTCTTTAAGCATTGTGTTGTTTAGGAGCAGACTGTGAAAATTGCATGTTGTTTTAAGCACAGTCGAGGAGCAAAACAACTTATGTTTTTAACCCTATCGAGATCGCAATGCTTTATGCGATAATTTAAAGTTTTAAGAGATCATATTTGCAGAAGGACGTCATGTCATTGTGTGAATTAGTTAGTTTCAAAGTTTGTTTGGGGGGGAATTGTCTGATGGATGAACACAAAAAAAAGGCACTGAATGTGGCTTTATCGCAAATTGAACGGCAATTTGGCAAAGGGGCGGTCATGCTCATGGGGGATGGCACCGCGATACCCAATATCGAAGCGATCTCGACGGGCTCTTTGGGCTTGGATATTGCATTAGGCATTGGGGGATTACCCAGAGGCCGAATCGTCGAAATTTTCGGTCCAGAGTCTTCTGGTAAAACAACGTTAACATTGCAGGTTATTGCTGAGTGTCAGCGTCGAGGTGGAACTGCAGCGTTTGTGGACGCAGAGCATGCATTAGACCCGAGTTATGCCGAAAAACTGGGCGTTAAGATCGATGAATTATTGGTTTCTCAACCAGATACCGGTGAGCAGGCATTAGAAATTACCGATATGTTGGTACGATCGAACGCAGTCGATGTGGTGGTCATCGACTCTGTTGCGGCTTTAACGCCTAAAGCAGAAATTGAAGGAGAGATGGGCGATCAACACATGGGCCTACAAGCTCGATTAATGTCTCAGGCCTTGCGTAAATTGACAGCCAATATCAAGCGTTCAAATACTTTGGTGATTTTTATTAACCAAATTCGAATGAAGATTGGGGTGATGTTCGGCAGTCCTGAAACGACGACTGGAGGTAATGCTTTGAAGTTTTATGCTTCGGTGCGGTTAGACATTCGTAGAACGGGCGCCATTAAACGAGGCGAGGAAGTGTTAGGAAATGAGACGCGCGTGAAAGTGGTGAAAAATAAAGTGGCTCCGCCGTTCAAGCAAGCAGACTTTGAGATTCTCTATGGACAAGGGATTTGTCGTCTGGGAGAAGTCATCGAATTGGGCGTCAAGTTAGAACTGATAGAGAAATCAGGGGCTTGGTATAGTTACAACAGTACGCGCATTGGTCAAGGAAAAGAAAACGTTCGGCAGTATCTTGCGGATAATATTAAAATTGCAGATGAAATCGAAAAGATTATTCGTGCAAGATTATTAACGCCGAGTTCGTCAGGTACGGCTAGAGCTCTGGTCGAAGAAGATGCGTTAGTTGAAACGGAATAATGAACCAATGAAAACCGAGCAGTTGCGTCAAACATTTCTAGATTATTTTGGAAAGCATGGTCATACGATTGTTCCCAGTAGTTCGTTAGTCCCTGGCAACGATTCAACGTTGTTGTTTACGAATGCGGGCATGGTGCAATTTAAAGAGACCTTTTTGGGATTGGATCCAAGACCCTATACGCGCGCAGCGAGCAGTCAGCGCTGTGTGCGGGCGGGTGGAAAACACAATGATCTGGAAAACGTTGGCTATACTGCTCGCCATCACACGTTCTTTGAAATGTTGGGAAATTTCAGCTTTGGCGATTATTTTAAACGCGAGGCCATTCAATATGCGTGGGATTTTTTAACGCAGGTTTTGAAATTACCTCAAGAAAGATTATGGGTCACAGTCTTCGAAGAAGATAAAGAGGCCGAAGAAATTTGGTTAAAAGAAATTAAAGTGAACCCAAAAACGTTTTCACGTTGTGGGGCAAAAGATAATTTTTGGTCGATGGGTGACACGGGCCCTTGTGGTCCGTGTACCGAAATTTATTATGATCATGGGCCGGAGATCCCAGGAGGTATTCCGGGTTCCGAGGATGAAGGGGATCGGTACATCGAAATCTGGAATCTGGTGTTTATGCAATATAACCGATCAGAAGATGGCCGCTTAAGCCCTTTGCCCAAACCTTCGGTGGATACGGGGATGGGCTTAGAGCGTGTTGCAGCCGTGTTGCAAGGTGTTCACAGTAATTATGAAATCGATATTTTCAAGAACTTGATCCAGTCCATTATTGATCTCGGTCAAATTCAGGACACAGAAAGCCAATCACTGCGAGTGATTGCCGATCATATTCGAGCCTGTGCGTTCTTAGTGGTCGATGGCGTGCGTCCTTCGAATGAGGGGAGAGGATATGTCTTAAGGCGTATTGCCAGACGGGCAATTCGTCATGGGTATCGCTTGGGGTTTACAGAGCCGTTTTTTTCTCAATTGGTGCGTCCGTTGGTCAAAGAGATGGGAACAGCGTATCCAGAATTAGGCAAAAAAATGGTTGAAGTAGAAGGCGTGTTATATCAAGAAGAATTACAGTTTGCTCGAACATTAGAGCAAGGTTTAAAAATTCTAGAACAAGATATTGCAAAGTTATCGGGAATCGAGATCCCGGGTGCAACGGTCTTTCGGTTATATGATACCTATGGTTTTCCGGTCGATTTAACCGCCGACATCGCGCGTGAACGCGGGATGAGTTTAGACATGGAAGGATTTAATCAAGCGATGGAGGCGCAAAAAACCCGAGCTCGAGAAGCAAGTCAGTTTGGAGCGAATTATAACGAGGCGTTGAACGTTACCCATAAGACAGATTTTGTGGGATACGAGCGATTAACGGAAACGTCCAAAGTGATCGCACTCTATCAAGCCGGATCAGAAGTTCGTGCTTTGCAAACAGGGGATGTGGGAGCAATTGTTTTAGATCATTCGCCTTTTTATGCTGAAGCTGGTGGACAAGTGGGTGATCAAGGCGTGTTTCAATTTTTGAACGGAATCTTTGTGGTTCAAAATACGCGAAAAGTGGGTGAAGCGCATTTTCACGAAGGGGTTGTGAAAAAAGGAACCGTGGCTCCTGGGATTGAAGTGGTCGCTAGGGTCGATCAGAACAAACGAACAGCGACTGCGTTAAATCATTCTGCAACTCATTTGTTACACGCGGTTTTAAGGATAGTCTTGGGTGAGCACGTTCAGCAGAAGGGTTCACTGGTAGAACCCGACAGACTGCGTTTTGATTTTTCGCATTCTGAACCCGTTCAATTAGAGCAGATACACCGTATTGAACAATTGGTCAACGAAAAAATACGGGAAAACAGTGTCGTCGCGACAGAAATATTACCAGTGGACCAAGCCTTGTCGAGTGGGGCCATGGCTCTTTTTGGAGAAAAATACGGTAAAGAAGTCAGAGTATTACACATGGGGGGAGACTTTTCCGTCGAATTGTGTGGTGGAACGCATGTACAGCGAACGGGCGATATCGGATTATTTAAAATAACGTCTGAATATGGCATTTCGGCCGGTGTGCGCCGAATAGAAGCGGTAACGGGCCTTAAGGCATTGGAATGGGTGGATGTTTTAGCAGGGCGTTTAAACCGGATTTCAGAATTAGTCAAAAGCCCGACCGATGGAGTAGAAGACCGGATCCAACAATTGATCGCCAAGAATAAACAATTGGAAAAAGATTGTCAGAAATTAAAATCGAGTTTAGTCAGTGGAAAAGGGGTTGAAGAAAGCGCCCAAGAGATTCAAGGGATTAAAATCTTAGCCGCTAAATTACCCATGGGAGATATTAAAGCCTTAAGGGAGATGGTTGATCAATTGAAGAATAAATGGGGATCAGCCGTTATTGTATTAGGCATCGTCGACGAACAGGAAAGGGCACATGTCGTTGCGGGGATAACCCCGGATTGTGTGACCAAGTTCAATGTGAAAGCCAATGATTTGGTCAATTATGTGTCAGGCCAAATCGGTGGACAAGGCGGCGGGCGGGCTGAGATGGCGCAAGGGGGTGGCAATCAACCGGAGCGCCTCGAGCAGGCATTAGAAACTGTGTATGGCTGGGTTAAGGACCATCTTAACCAGGATCAACAGCAAGCACGGTCGGGACATGTAGGTTGAGGGGAGACTCGAAAGTGTGTAATAATCTGTCCCTTTTAGGTTGCTGATATGGCGTTGATAGTACAAAAATATGGCGGGACGTCGGTCGGCAGTATCGATTATATTCGTGCCGTTGCTAAAAAAATTATTAAAAATCGTGAACTTGGGCAGGATTTGGTCGTGGTGGTTTCTGCGATGGCGGGTGAAACCGATCGCTTGGTTCAGCTGGCCCATTCTTTAAGTCAATTACCTAACCCAAGAGAATTGGATGTATTACTCTCAACCGGGGAGCAAGTCACAATCGCGTTATTAAGTTTGGCCTTGTTAGAGCAGGGTTGTCCTGCCCGTTCTTATACGGGTGGACAGGTTGGGATCCACACTGACAGTGCACATAATAAAGCCCGCATTTTAGGCATTGATGTCTCCAAAATTCGAGCTGATTTGGCAGAAGGCAAAGTGGTCATTGTTGCTGGATTTCAAGGGGTCGATGAACACGGCAATATTACAACATTGGGCAGAGGGGGATCTGATACGACCGCAGTTGCATTAGCGGCGGCGTTACAGGCAGACGAGTGTCAAATTTATACCGATGTCGATGGTGTTTATACGGTCGATCCCAAAGTAGAGCCAGAGGCTCGGCGACTTTCGAATGTGACGATCGACGAAATGTTGGAGTTGGCAGGAAATGGGGCAAAAGTGATGCAGATCCGGGCAGTAGAATTTGCAGGCCAGTGCGATATCCCGGTACGAGTGCTGTCCACGTTTCAAGAGGGGCCGGGGACTTTGATTGCCAACGAGACAGAAAATCTTCAGCGCGCGGTGGTCTCTGGTATTGCGTTTAACCGCGATGAGGCGAAGTTTTTATTACAGGGGATTCCCGATAAACCAGGAATAGCGGCGGCGATTTTTCATCCTTTAAGTGCCGCGCATATTGAAGTCGATATGATTGTGCAAACCTTGGGAGAAGAGGGAACGGCCGATTTGGCGTTTACCGTCCACCAACGTGATTTTGCATTAACGTTATCAATTTTAGAGAAAGTTGCAAAAACGATAAATATAAAACGCTTTATCTATGATCAAGCCGTTGCGAAGCTCTCTTTAGTTGGGGTGGGGCTCCGTTCTCATGCGGGAGTTGCGGGACAAATGTTTCAAGTGCTCGGGCAAGAAGGAATTAATATTCAGTTGGTCTCTACGTCCGAAATCAAGATTTCTGTAATTTTGGCAGAAGCTTGTTTAGAGCAAGCCGTACGAGCATTGCATCGCTCTTTTCAATTGGGTGTAGAATCCAAAAAAATGGTTGCAAGTTGTTAATGAATAAAAAAAATAAGGGAAGTCAAAGGTAAATATTATAAACATGAGTGATTGATATAATTCAATCAATAGCAAAGGAGATTGATAATGTTAATTTTAACGAGGCGAGTTGGTGAAACGTTAATGGTAGGAGACAATGTCACCGTGACGGTTTTAGGCGTGAAGGGGAATCAAGTGCGTATTGGCGTGAATGCCCCCAAAGACGTTTCCGTTCATCGGGAAGAGATCTATCAGAGGATCCAGCGGGAAAAAATGACACAATTAGAGACTGCATTGCAGAATCGCTCTGAACATTCATCATCGTCCTCAGAGGATGAATCCGAGTAAAGAGACGAAGGGTTCCATCCGTTCATTTTTGGGTGCTTTCATGATACACTCCTCTACTTCTTCGAAGAGTGGAGAGATGGCCGAGTGGCTGAAGGCGCTCCCCTGCTAAGGGAGTATGGGGCTTAAACTCCATCGAGGGTTCGAATCCCTCTCTCTCCGCCACTGTTTTAAGAAATACGCGCCCGTAGCTCAGTTGGATAGAGTACCTGGCTACGAACCAGGCGGTCGGGAGTTCGAATCTCTCCGGGCGCGCCATAATTCTTTAGTAGAATCAAAGCGTTACAACTTTAAAGTGCCTGACGTTTTTCAGCAAAAATTTCTTCTGTTGGAATTAATAAAACTAACTTCCATATTAGTCCACAACAAAGTCAGCGAAGGCCCCTGCTGAAAGCGGTTGCAAACTTTATTAGCCGCTTCGATCAGGTTATGCAATTCTGCTGCCGAATAATGAGTCGTAATACGCCCAGATTTATGTCCCAGAAGTGTTTTAGAAAGTCTTGGAACTGGAGTTGGTCTTTGTACATAAGCCTTAGCGTGTTCTTTCATGTCTTCCTCCATTTTTTTAAAACCATCCTTTTGTTGTAGTTCCATTAACCGCTCTTCTATCACACTTAAAATATCGGTTTTTTCGATTGCATAAATGGCCTCCAGAATCTTTAAGTCTTTTGCCTGTGCTGCTTCAACTTTTGCTGTTTTTAATTTTTTGATAACCTTTCGCGTTTTATCAAACAATACCGTAAAAGGTGGCGTAACCATGGCAGGATCGACGGGTTCTTTGCCCTGAGACTGTAATAGTAAACTTGTCGCTTCAAATAATCCTTGTGGTACAGAAGGAGTAAAACATTCCTGGAGAATCTCTTAAAATTATGATATATACTAAATATATACTAAAATCTAAATTTGTCAGGAGCATCAATAGTGAGCATACAACAATTTTTATGGAATAATGATGTTGAGGGTCTCAGAAAAATACTTACTGAACGACCTGAACTTCTTGCTGAAAAGCTTGGTGGTCTGCCTCCTTTAGTGTATGCAATAAATAGGCTATTCATTACAGATCCAGGGTCTGATGAAATCGAATCCCAATTAAAGATGGTTAGAGTGTTATTAGAATGCGGTGCGGATGTTAACGCCACGGATACTTATGAGAATGGACTTGTTTTATATGATTTTCTTAATTTCGATTATCGGCAAACACCCCTAGACCCCGGCCCCATCCGCGAAAGACGCATGTCTGGGTACTTTGGTCCTTATGATGAAGCCAGCGTAAAATTATTACATGAGAAAATACGTACTTTGTTAAAAGAATTTAATGCCATCAGTTATATTGAAGAAACTGAAGCAGAAGTAAAGAGCCAATACGGAAAGTGGGATGTACTAGAAAAACAAAAAAAAACAAATCCCAAACCAGCTATTGCAACTCAAAGCCCAATAGTCGTGCCCACCAGTCCATTTCAAGTGATAACAGCGCAAGATGAAAACACATTTTTAGCTACTAAAAAACAATATGAAGACAATAACCATATCTTTTTTAAAAAAGTTAATTGGCCAGAAGATTATCCTAGAGAAATTTGGATCCTTCCCAAAGACAGCTTGAAAAAAACGCCTGCTTCTCCCGACGAAATCGCATTAGCAAACAAGCCACGCATTACCTGGGATTTAGCCAATGTTAAGAACCAAACTTTAATAGCTCGCAAAAAAAAGACCACCAGTATTTTGGGATCAACCCCGCTAGAACGAGTGATTGATCTTTCCTCTGACGACGAAGATTACGCCATTTTTGTAAAATCAATTCCATTTGAAGATATTCCAAACTATTTAGGAAAGGACTCTCCTTTAAACCATAAAACACATGATCATTTTAGTTTGGCAACACCTCATTTTAGTGGAATGGTTGGATTGAACCCCTTATTAATTTTTAAAGTACCTGCCAAAGCGATTTTGGCCACTTATGCACGAGATTCAACGGTCCCTACATTTTATAACGACTCTCCTCAAAGAATATGGGAATACTTATATCGCAATACCCACAACCCAGAAATCATAACTTTAGAAAGCTTGACTAAAGGTACTCGGTCTCTACATAACGAAGTTGTTGTATTAGGAAATTCTTTTTTATCTGATAAAGACAAAGTGGAAATAATCGGTCTGGGATTCTCTAAAGGTGAACTAGATTATTTTAATGGGATTTCCCCTGATGAACATCATTTAAGACCGTATATGAATCGAACTAAATTTGACGCAATCTCTGATAAGGAACGAATTAAAATAGCCAAAGCAATAGATTTTTTCAATAACAATACTAGTCTTCCTATTGTGTTACTTCGAGACAAGCGTTTTAGTTTTACTGAAACCATGTCTTTTACTGACAAAGCCTCTTGGTTGCTGGCAGAACGCGCTTATTTTTTAGCATCTCTCATTAAAATAAAAGCGGTTGAAAAAACCTCTCAAGGTAAACTTTCTCTAGATCTCCAAACAAGCCAGGCACAAATTGTACTAATTCTTCAAGATATTGATAAACAATTAAAAACAATGACAGAAGAGCTAGAGCATGGTAAAAAAACTGTCGAAACTAGCGCGCCAACACCTACTTTAGAATTTTTACAAAGAGGAGCTTTAAGCAGCAATCAAAAAACTTCCCTGACTTCGACTTCCTCTATAAATCCTGATCGACCAGGAAGATAATACTAGGTATTGCGTACAATTTTTGTGACTTTATCCAGGACACCATTGACAAATGTATAGCTATCAGGAGAGGCAAAGGCTTTAGCTAATTCGAGTGCTTCGTTTATGACAACTTTATAAGGGATATCTAACCTTTCTGGCTCTATATGTGATTCGGGGAGGTGCACAATAAATTTTCCAACAGTGATATTCCACTCTGCTTTATCTAAATCCATTTCTGACCATTCGGCATTTCATAGTTCGCCTGGGCGAACAAAAACTAAGGGAGCTAAACTTAATGCATATTTAGTTACTAAGGATCCTTCGTAGGATCCCGATTGATTTTACCAATAGCTACCCCATTTGGATATCTAGTCCAACCTGAAGAAAGCTGTTAATCCTTTTAAAATAGAGATTTTCTACTTCAAAACGAGATATAATATTGCAAGTTTCTGGTAAATCAGGGAGGAAACCTTGCAAAATGATGGGAAAAGAAATCAATCAAAAAGGCATAAATTCCAGGACAAAGTTAGAAGATCTTCTTGACAAACAACACGGCTTGTATCAACTGGCAAATCGTCTAAATTGGGACTATTTAATTGAAGCTTATGGTCCTTATTATGTGGAAAACAATGGTCGACCTGGGATACCCATTCGCGTTGTCGTTGGGTTGCACTATTTGAAATACTTAGAGCAAGAAAGTGATGAATCTGTTGTAGAGAAGTTCTGTAAAAATCCCTATTGGCAATACTTTTGTGGTCTTGAATATTTTCAACATACGTTACCTTGCCATCCAACGACCTTAATAAAGTGGCGGAATCGAGTTGGAATAAATGGCGTTGAAAAGCTGTTAGAACATGTGATTAACACGGCAAAGAGGGAAGTATTTTTCTCTGGGAAGACGAGAGGGTTAACCCAAGGGCTGAAGAAATTATTAAGAGCCAGATCTGCCATTGAACCGATCATAGGACATGCCAAATATGATCATGGCCTAGGCAGAAATTATTTGCTAGGGACAGTGGGTGATAAGATTAATGAAGTTTTAGCAGGATGTGCATTTAATCTGCGCAAAATGATGAGACTGTTAAAAATTGATCCGACCACCTACAAAGCGGAGTTTGCTGTATGACAGGATTTTTCAGGTTCGACTAATTACATTTTAGGAATGTCTCACGATGAAATGGGCGAATCAACAAGAGTTTGAAGCATTATTGTCGAAGATTCGAGGAAATACAGCTGAAACATTCTTGTTCCTAGACAATGAGATGACCATCCAAGAAATAACTCTATTCGCAGAATCATTTCAACAAAATCATACTATTACCCATCTCTATTTTAATGCCGATTTTGATGATGCAAAGATTGTTGCGCTTTCAAATGGCCTTCAAAAGAGCGATCATCTTCCACTGAAATGGTTAACACTTAATAAGGCTCATATTTCATTATTAGGAGCAGAATCATTAGCAAAGCTTTTACAAAAAAATAATGGATCATTATCACTATCCTTACCCCGTACGATAAATAGAGAAGGGTATAAAGCATTTGCTAGATTAGCCTCCAATCAATATTCTCTGCTCTCGGACCTCATTTTTATGGCAGCTAAAGATAGGAGAATAGATATTGTACGAGATTTGATATCTCTGGGTGTGGAAGTAAATCGCTGTATAGATCGTTTCGAAGGAACACTGCTGCATTTAGCAGTTAGAGCTTCTTCTCCAGAATTGGTTCAAATATTTTGTGAGGCAGGCGCAGAAGTTAATTCAACAAAATCAGGAATGAATGAGTCAGAAGAAAATAAAACGCCTTGGGAACTGATGGATGCTGCATATTTTCGCAAGTACAAAAATGTTCCTGCAATAGCTCGTTTATTAATTAAGCATGGCACAAGGGCAGAAACGCCACAAGACCTCGTTTATATTCCAGAACACGAAATATTGCGCAATTATCAGATGTTATCGAGTTTTATAAAAAAAGAACATACATCTGCTCTTATTCAAGGTAAGAAGTTTATTATTGTGGTGGGAGAAAGCCACCCTAAAAGACGATCACTTCTGATTGAAATTATGATTCTTAAAATTGCACATCAGCTTGGAATGGAAAATATTCTATTCGAATGGGATGATCATTTGCTTGAATTTCATGAAAGGCTTAAAAACATCCAAGATCTAAATCAAAAAACAGATCTTCCGAGTGCATTTGACTTTCTCGCAGCTTCCTATGTTTATTTGTTGTCAAAATCGTTAGGTCTAAAGAATTATGCAATTTGTAACGAAGGCCTGGTTGATAAAGATCATCATGCCAAAGATAAGTGTATGTCGGAAACCACGCGGGACCTATCTATTTCAAATGCAATAATCATAATGGGTGCTGCCCATATGCAAGGGTTCTTAGAACGTTATCCATTAGGAGAAGAATTTCATATCGCTGCAATCAATACTTACCCAACCGTGACAGTGAACAATTACCATGTAACAGCTCCCCAAATATTACAATTGGAATTTAGTGGAAACGCAGAACTCTGGGAAGCAGAAGAAGTTTTGGAGCAAGTAAGCAAAATCTGTAGAAATGAGCCAACCACCCAACCTCTATTTTCATGGCAATTATTTCAAATGCAATATAATGCACAAAAGCCTAATGCAGAACGAGATGGATATGGTCCAGGTGCTATCGCTGTTTTTTCTCCCAAATAACATTTTTTTAAGAAGTACGGGGGGAGGCAGGTCCAAACAAGCGATCAGCTATTTGTTGTGTCGCTTTATCTGATGGTCTCGTTAGTTTAACAGCTTTACGTTTAAGCTCCGATGAGTAATATGCTTTCATGTTTGCCCTCTAGTAAGTAATATAAATTACTTGTCTGGAAGGCTAGGACAGGATCAGATTAGTGGAACCTGAAATGTGATATTCTGAGACGCGGGACCCGTTTGTAAAGCACGATAAAGGTACTTATCAGCATTTCATGGGGGGGCTATGAAAATATTCAGACCAAACACATATTTCTCTTTGATTACTTTATGTGTATCAATGATTTTATTTTTGTCATTTTTTCAACCTACAGTTCATGCCAATAACCTATCAGAAAAAAGTAGTTTGACTAGGGCAACTTCACCAGGCATTGGCACACAAAATCTACTGGAAGAGATCCCACCGCTCGCGCCAGAAGAGCCTCATAGAAAAGTTGCCTTTATTACTGGTGTAACACGAGGTATTGGCAGAGCTGTTGCAGAACTTTTCTTGGAAAATGGAATTCACGTGATTGGAGTCGCGCGTGATGCAGTAGCATTGCAGGCGTTTTATACAAATAATCTTCTTAAAAATTCCATCTCTAGAAGGCGTGGTGAGCTTAAAACAATTGTCGCAGACTTAAGTACTGATGCAGGCCAAGATTCGGTTGCACTAGCTGTTGCGAGATATTTAGGAGAGAACGGAAAGTTAGACTTAGTATTGTTAAATGCTGGGGTTATCAAGCCTTTAGGGCCTAAGGCTATATTCACAGCTTCCGCAGATGAGATTCGCAGATGTCTACGCACAAATCTTGAATCGGCTGTCGTTTTAACGGGCGCATTGTATCCCTTTTATAATAAGAAAAATGAGGGAACACGTATTATGTATGTCTCATCTATTGCAGGTGAAAGACCCGGTGGAGGGACAGCCTTTTATTCCACAACAAAGGCAGGGTTAGATCAATGGGTACGTGCAATGCTGAAAGATGCACCCGGTGGTGACAAAGTGTCGTTTGCAGGTGTCAATCCAGGGAATGTTGAGACGGATATTCATAGCAAAGATCTTCGTGGTGAAGACCCCCTCAATTTTCCCCGGGCTACTTTTTTTAATCAGATGAAAGGAAAGTTGATGTCAGCTGAAAAAGCGGCTGAATATATTGTTTGGTTATTAAATACAGCTCCAAAGGAGGAATTTTTAAAATACCCAAAGCATAATATATATAATTCAGAGCAGCAAAAATTATGGAGTACTGAACCGGTATTAGATCCCTATCCTGCGACTCAAACGATTCCTGTTTCGAAGTCTTCAGCTTTACGTAGCCCGTAGTCTTGGGGTGTAGAAGACCCCAAGAACTGTATGTTTTTGTTATCTGTTGATTAAAGATTCTTTAAGTTATGGTGATGTTAATCGCAGAAAAAAGTTGGTTGATTAAAAATTGTTTGAATTTCAAGATATTATTTGAATATTAAGGCGATGTTAAGTGTAAAGATAATGTTCTCTGTGAAGAATAGTTAAGCATTAGAAAGTGGGAGAGTTCAGAGCGATATCCCATTATTCTAAAGAGCACACCAGCACACAAAAGGAAGGTTTCTTGAAGAAAAATTAAAATTTTTAAGAAAAATCAAAGAGTTAGGCATTAGTTATATTAGCTTATTATTGCTCAAAGTCGAATTGTTATTATCTTATTAAGTTTAATGTCTAAAACCCATAAATTAATTGATGTTCCTTAAAAAAATAAGGTTGATTAAATTTTTCTTATCTTTATACTTGCTTGAGTAATAAATCAATTGTGGAGGGCAACGCATTGCAACAACGTATTTTAGGGAAAAGTGGTATTAAAGTCTCGGCCTTAGGATTGGGTTGTATGGGCATGTCGCCGGGTTCATATTTATATGGTCGGCCTGATGAGAGTGACTCTATTAAAACAATACATAAAGCCTTTGAGCTTGGTGTTAATCTTTTTGATACTGCAGATATGTATGGTATGGGGCATAATGAAATGCTCCTCGGCAAAGTACTCAAACCCTTTCGTAATCAGGTGACTATTTCGACCAAATGCGGTCTTGTTTATAGTGCAGATGGCATTTCACGTAATGGTAAGAAAGCATATATTAAGAAAGCTTGTGAGGCAAGCCTTGCACGATTAGAGACCGATTTTATAGATCTCTATTATTTGCATCGTCTTGATCCTGAAACCCCCATAGAGGAAAGCATGGAAGCAATGAGTGAATTGCATCAGGCAGGAAAAATTCGCGCTGTTGGCTTATCAGAGGTTGATTCGAAAATGATTGAAAAAGCGAATATAGTATTTCCAATCGCTGCTGTACAATCAGAATATTCAATTATTGTTCGAAAAGCGGCAGAATCAGTGTTGCCTACCTGTAAAAAATTAGGCATTGCTTTTATGCCATACAGTCCGATTGGTCGTGGTTTTTTGTCGGGGAAGATCCAATCAATACAGGAGTTTGAGTCTGATGATTTTCGGCGTGGATTGCCTTATTTACAGGATGAAAATATTCTCTATAATTTAGAACTGGTTAATACCATTGGCAAAATTGCAAAGAAAACAGATAGAACTTCAGCACAAGTTTCTCTTGCTTGGTTACTTGCACAAGATCCTCACATAATCCCTATTTCAGGCACCACAAAAGTGAAACATATACAAGAGAATGTGCAAGCTGTTGAGCTTGAATTGAGCATGGCCGAAATTGCAGAACTTAACATCGCTTGTGCCCAGCACCCCTTAAAAGGAGAACGCTTTCCTCAGGGTATGGAAGAATGGTTTGTCAATTAAGCACACTGTTCTATACAGCCGGACATAATTAAACGGTTATGAGACTTTGGCGCTAACATCATGATGAGGCACATAATACCTTTGCAATACTTCCGACAGTTGTTGTTTGGTGACAGGTTTCACCATAACTTCATCAATGCCTGAGTCCAGAAATTTCTTCTGATACTCGCTTCCGCCATAAGCTGTCAGGGCAATAATCGGTAGGTGTTTACCAACGGGTTCACTTTCTCTATACCGTTTAGCCACTTCATCACCGCTGATATCAGGTAAACCAATATCGATAAAGACAATATCGTAGCCATTCTTCAGCTTCTCTAGCGTTTGGCTACCATCCTCTACGGTTTCAACGATACAACCCAAATCTGTTAAAAAATTTTGATGCAGCATTAATATCATGGGCATATCTTCTACAATTAAAACACGAGGTTCTTTTACCTTTTGCTTCAATAATATTTCACTTTGTTCCACCCACTTTTCCCACGCCGCAGTTAGGAGAGACTGAAATTCTATTGGTTGTACTGGTTTTACAATACAGTCAAAAAATCCAGACTCTTTGGCCAAAGCCTTTTGATTAAAGTCCCCCTTTGAGCTCAACAATATTAACATTGGCTTTGGTAAGCCACGCGTATTATTTATTATGTTGGCAAGAGAGAATGCATCACCTTCTTGTATTGGTGAGTTTATTATAACTACTTGGTATGGATTGCTACCTTGCTGAAACGCAAGAAAGGTATTTAGAGCTTCTTTGCTAGAAATCACTTGACAGTTCGTAGGACTAATCTGTTGTCTAAGCACGTCCCCTCTAGGGGTATCATCTATGATTAAAATTCGAACATTGGACTGATATGTTGACCAAGGTTGTTCTATAATTGCATCATCCTGCAAGGGAAAGGTGATAATACATTTAAAGCTAGAGCCTTGCCCCACCACACTCTTCACTTCAATAACGCCGCCCATCATTTCCACTAGCCCTCTTGTAATGGTTAGGCCAAGACCGGCTCCTTCATACTTTCTAATCAAAGACGAATCGACTTGTCGGAAGCGCTCAAAAATCAGTTCGAGCTTTTCTTCTGAAATTCCTATGCCCGTATCTGTTACCACTAGCTGCAAACAAGCCTGTTCAGGGAATTGTTCTAAACAGTCTATTTGAATAGACACATGGCCTTTTTCCGTAAATTTAATTGCATTGCCGACTAAATTAATGATGATTTGGCGAAGCGCACGAGAATCCCCAAAAATTTTATGTGGCACAGTTTGTGCATAATTAACCAAGAGCTCTATATGTTTATCCCTTGCCTGTTGGATAAACATGACGATGGTTTCTTCTAGTAAAACTCTTAAGTCTAAAGGTGCTGGTGCTAACTCAAATTTTCCCACCTCTATTTTTGCAAAATCCAGCAAGTCATTGACTAGGGTTAATAAATGATTAGCAGACTTGGTCGTATTGTCTAAGTACGCTCTCTGCTGAGCAGCAGTTAAAGACATTGGTTCAATGCCTAGATAGTAAGTCATTCCTAAAATATTAGTCAAAGGAATACGTAGTTCATGACTCACCACTGCTAAAAATTCAGATTTTGCTTTATTGGCGACTTCAGCACTTTCTTTTGCTTGCCTCAATTCTTCAGTGATGCGTTTAAGATCAGTAATATCTAGGGAATTACCAATAATACCAACAATCTTTCCTTGCGGATCTCTAAGAGGAACTTTTACCACCGTATAATATCTTTCCTCACCATTTGGCAAGGTCACCGTTTCCTCAAAATCAATAGGTTGCCCATTTTGCATTACTTTTTTGTCATTTTCACGAAACTCTGCAGCCCGTTCCGGCCAAAGATCATAATCAGTTTTACCAGCGATATCTTCTATCTTTAAACCAACCGCCATTGCCATAGCGTTTGTACATCCAAAATAGACCCCATTACTATCCTTCCAGTATATATTTCCAGGCATGAATGGTAATATGTTATTCATATCGGGCGTTGATAACTTTAAATCATGCGTGTATTCACCTACCAATAAAATAGTGTGAGGTAGGTTATTGCTACTTAAGCTGGAACTGATTTTCCATTGTATTGTTTGTTTTGTTCCATCAGGCATTTCCCAAAGGCTAGAAATTTGAATATTGTTCTTGTTTTTTAACTCAGCTAAAGAATCAGGACCTAAAAAATAATCATACCCACTCGCTGCACACAAATCTTGGAAACTTTTATTTAATACATCTATAGCTTTCCATTGGTATAATTGTTCTGCTGCAGAGTTGAAAGCTAATATCTTAAAATTTTCCGACAGTAGTATACAGATATCACTGCAATTTTTGAAAAGGCTAAGAAACAATTGCATACCGTGGATATCTACCTGCTCATCTGTTTGCTTATTGAACATCTGAATATTCATAAAAATCTAAATTAATCTCATCCCTTTTAGTCGAACTTTATCTTAACTACTTTACAACGTGGCCCATTTCTTGCCACAATGCCACGAGCGTCCATGTTATCAATATTGGAGAGTGCGATCAACTTAGATAAAGGGTCCCAAACCACTACTTCAGGTCCTGGATCGAGCTGTTATTTGATAGGTAGCAGCAGTCTAGCCATTCAATGTGGGGATATCCTAATGAAAGCAGGCTATCTCATACTTGGTGTTATGTCAGAAGATCCCCAGGTAACGTCCTGGGCTATGAAACAGGGTTTGCTTTGGACTGATGATTTTGAAATATTTCAAGCAACTTTACTAAAAGAAGGTTCTTTTGACTATCTCTTCAGCATCTATAACAAACACATTCTGTCGCCAGAAATTCTACATAAACCGAGTAAATTTGCGATTAATTGCCATGATGGCCCACTTCCAAAGTATGCGGGAGCAAATGCCACTGCTTGGGCCATTCTAAACGGGGTACAGTTTCACGGGATAACCTGGCATATTGTTTCAGAGATCCTAGATGCTGGAGACATTATTAAACAAGTGATTTTCCCTATCGATCCAGATGAAACAGCCTGGAGCCTTAACCTTAAGTGTTATGAACATGCCTATTTAGGCTTCATGGAATTAGTTACTGAGCTGTCAACTAATAGTGTTATACGAGTTAAACAAGATCTACAGAAGCGTAGTTTTTTTAACGCTTATAATAAACCCAGAGGAAATGGCCTTATTCAATGGAATTGTACCGCTGAAGAAATTGCTAGAATGTATAGGGCGTTAAATTTTGGCGAATATTGTAACCCAATGGCCTTACCAAAATTTAAATTTGGTGAAAATACACTCATTCCTCAGTGTCTAGCTATCCTTGACCAAGCGTCCAATCAACCCCCAGGTACCATTGTGCGAATAGATACTCAGAGTATCGAAGTTGCCACAAAAACGCGGAATATTCTCTTAGAGCAATTTACAGATCTCATGGGACAATCGATTGATATTAACACACTTTCTAATTTGTGGAATGTTCACGTCGGTTCTATTCTCATTTCTCCCTCTCCTGCCTGTATACAAGCTATAGATGAGGCAAGCCTCAAGTTTGCTCGTTATGAACAATTTTGGGTGAAACAATTTTCGCGCATCACGGAATTCATTGAGCAACCTTTTATAGCTCAAAGCAATACCAAAGCCCGTTATGCAAGTTCAGCCATCGAACTTAACCTTCCGGCTCAATTTAAGAATTTGGCAATTAACGCTAACCAACCCATGGCTGTGTTAACTCTTCTTTTAATTTACCTTTATCGTATCAGCAATCATCAAAATCTGACCCTTTATTTTAGCAACAGGAAAATCAAAGGCTTCTCAAATGAAAGTAGAAATATGTTTTCTGATTATGTTCCTCTCTCAACGAATTTTACGGCCGAATCCAATTTCGAATATGCATTTCAATACACACTAAAAGCCTTAGGAAGCATAGAAAAACACGGAACTTATGCGACAGACATTTTTAGTCGCTATCCCGCATTAACAAATTACCATACCCTTCATTGGGCCATTGATATCGTCGACAATCTAGACAGTTACACAGATAATTTTCGATCATCCATGACGATTGCAATCAATCCTAGCGGGAGTAAGTTTAGAATATTCTCAGATTCTACCCTCGTATATCATAACCCGGAAAAATTAGCCAACACCTTAGCAGCACATCTGCGTTGTCTTGCAAATTCCATTCTATTGGACAATGACAAATCTATTCCGTATTTAGATTTTATCCCAAGCGATGAGTTGACCAATATGCTTGTCAAATGGAATAACACTACCTCTGAATTTCCAAGCGATAAAACTATCACTCAAATTTTTGAAGAGCAATTGCAAAAAACTCCTGATCGAATTGCGGTAGATTCTGAAGATGAACGTTTAACTTATCGAGAATTAAATGAAAAAGCGAATCAGCTCGCACATTACCTAAAAGACTTATTCACCACCCCAGAAACGCTAGTGGCTATTTATTTAGATCGTAGTGTAAATGTAGTCATCAGTATTTTAGCCATTCTAAAAGCCGGTGGTGCTTATGTTCCTATTGATACTAGCCATGCTCAAGAGTATATAAAAGGCATGCTTACTAATGTTGCCATTATCATAACGCAACACCAACGCAGTCAACAACTCATAGCAAACGCTCTTGTCGATCCTCAAATCCGCATTGTCGAGATTGACGAAGAATCGACTGCAATTGCAGAAAAAAGTAGTGATAACCCAAGCTGCTTAATAACTGCTCAAAACTTAGCCTATGTTATTTACACCTCTGGCTCAACGGGTCAATCTAAAGGAGTTTTAATCGAACACCAAAGTGTGGTTAATCTAGCTTTTGCCCAACGAAGAATTTGCCGTATTACAGAAGATAGCTGTGTTTTAGCTTTTGCTTCATTTAGTTTCGATGCTTCCGTACTTGAGATTTTTTCTTGTTTGTTTTCAGGTGCTAGACTCTATATTGCCCAAAAAGAAGAAATCATGCCTGGTGAACCCTTTATTAACACCGTGCAAAAAAATAACGTAACCGTTGCTATTTTACCACCGATCCTATTAGAGATGACGAATACTCCCTCATTGTTGAATTTAAAAACCATATTACTTGGTGGGGATGTCATTTCTGAAAAAATCAACCAAAAATGGAATCGGGATGGCTTATTATTTATAAATGGTTATGGCCCAACAGAAACAACGGTTTGCTCTACTCTGAAGGTTTGCGAAGCAAACGTAAGGCCAACGATTGGAAAGCCTATTGATAACACGGTTGTCTATGTACTAGATGAGTATTGTCAACCTGTGCCGGTAGGCGTAATTGGTGAACTATATATAGGTGGTGTTGGCGTTGCACGGGGTTACTTAAATAAACCAGAATTAACACGTCAAAAATTTATTCCAAATCCTTTTTCAAACAATCCTGAAAATCCGTACGTTACCTTATATAAATCCGGTGATCGGGCTCGATGGTTACCCGATGGCGATTTAGAATATAAGGGTCGCGTCGATGAGCAAGTCAAAATACGAGGTTATAGAATTGAATTAAGCGCGATTGAATCCGTCATGCAAACGTACCCCTTCGTGCAACAAGCTGTCGTAACGACTTTAATAGATGCTAATGAGCAGCGATATCTTGTCGGTTATATAGTACCCACCACCTCAGAGCAAAATTTTGATTTGAATACCTTACGCCAGTACCTAGCCGACAGAATACCCGCTTATATGATCCCACAATCCTTTGTTGTGCTCGATCAGTTGCCAATCAATGTAAATGGTAAAGTGGACAAAAAATCGCTACCACCACCCAAAAAGCACTTGCTAGTTACTGATGCTATTTATGTAGCACCAACAACTGAGGTGGAAATTGAACTGGTTAAAGTGTGGTCTAGAATACTGAATGTCGAAAATATCGGAATCAATGATAATTTCTTTAATCTTGGCGGCCACTCATTACTGGTTACCGAAGCACTGCTACACATCAAGAAAACATTTAATATCAATCTTTCCATTAAACGGTTTTTCGATGAGCCAACCATTAGTCAACTTGCCAAACTAATCGATCATGAAGACAATAATGCTATTGATGAGTTGGACACGTTAACTTTCTTAAAAGATGCCGTTTTACCAAAAGACATGCAGATCAGACCCATTTCCTTACCTAAGAAAAAAATATCTGATGCGGTGTTGTTGACAGGTGCCACTGGATTTTTAGGGGTCCATTTGTTGTCATACTTATATTCTTTAAGTACTGCTAAAATCTATTGCTTAATCCGCGGCAGCGATTACAGTGAAGCACTGGCTAAAATGAATAAAAACATTCTTAAATATCGCTTGCCTGATCTTTTAAACTCAAAGAGGATAGTTTTCTTATTAGGGGATCTCAGTCAAAAGCATCTAGGATTGACGGAAGAAATCTTTACGATGTTAACCCATGAGATTGATGCTATTTATCATAGTGGTGCATTTGTTAATCATATTTATGATTTTGAATCCTTGAAAAAAACAAATGTTGACAGCACTCTTGAGGTTATTCGGTTAGCATCCACTGGAAAACAAAAAAAATTGCATTACATTTCTGCTCTGAATGCATCCGTTGATGTTAGTCATAAACCTGTTATTAAAGAAAATTTCCCGGGTGATCACACAACACCTGTTGATCTGCATAGTGGGTATTGTCAAACAAAATGGGTATCTGAAAAATTATTGGCACAAGCAAAAGACTATGGATTACTTGTCAATATTTACAGACCCAACTGGATCAGCGGACAATTCAAGACGGGGATTTGGGAAGCAGAAAACAACCATTTACTTAATTTTATCAAAAGTTGCATACAGATTGGTTATGCGCCTGATAAAAATTTCAGCTTTGAAATGTGGCCAGTTGATTGTATCAGTGAAGCCATTGTTAAAATCTCATTGAATGGCCCACAACACAATAGCGTCTATAATTTTACAAACCCGCATACACCAACCTGGCACAATTTGGTGGATTGGCTCAATCAAAATGGGCACCCATTAGCCTTTGTTCCGGTGTCAGACTGGAGACGCCATTGCTTTGATAATATGACCAAATCAAATGCACTTTATCCTTTTGCATCCCTATACTTACAAGATACCGATTGGCTCAGTGCATTATCGCAAGAGAAGATCCCTAGAATTGAATCGAGCCATACTGCTGCTGTTCTTAAATCATTAGGAATAAATTATCCTAATATTGATGCTACTGTTCTAAAGGTATACTTTGATTACTTGTATAAAATCAACTTCATTCAAACTAATTCTTTTGCACAACGATTACAATACTATGCTGGATCTAGCGCCTGAAACAATCTCTTTCAGATGCCTATGACTTTCAGTAGTGTTAATACTGACCCTTGCCGACTGCGATCGTAAGTCTTGCTGGCAGTTCCAATCAAAAATGAAGAATTGAGCAGTATTCCTCAAGAGGGAATGGATAAACTCATCTGGGCATTTTGTGGGTAATCGGTAATGCACAGCGGTGTGTAAACATCCCTTTAACTATTATATTTTTGAAACCGAGCTGTTAAAACTACCCGTCTTAGTTTGAAGAACCTTTAACAGGGGATCACTTTTTTCATGTTGTCACTTTTAGAATCGGTATTTCAATCCCAGTGAAATAACGGGATAAAAACGGATCCAATTTTTATTTGCTGCCTTTTCGGCTTCAGACTTAACGTCTGCTAATAATCTAGAATTGTTAGTATAGGTACCCGTGGCGGTAACAGTTGCATGAGCATTCCCTTGATAAAGCACACCCAATTCGGCAGTAAAACTTAAACGGTCTGTGTTAGAGAACGCTGAATTGTACCCAAAACCGACATAAGGAGATACTTTGTGAAATTTAAGCTGACCATCTAGTGAGCCGAGCTCTTGTACGGTATAAGTCGTGCCGTTTATCGTAGTGTTCTGAGTCGGTAATGCAGAAACATTTAGCTTATTACCATTATACATAGGTCCTGCTGAGATGAAAAAGTTATTCCCAAATGGATGATAGTCAAATAGGCCCGCGACGGTAAAAAATTTAAGCTTTCCATTCCAATTAATATCGTTACTGCGGAAATTTCTTGAATATTTGAATGTATTTAATCCTAGACGAAAATTAAAATTAGGAACAACTTCTATTTCTGCCTCTGGCCCTATCCCTAAGGTACTGACTTTAGGCCCAAACGCAATGTTAGTGTCTGCAAACGCAGAGTACGAACAAAGGGAAAATACAAGAAATTGTGACCAACATTTTACACTGGGTTTTTTCACTAACTTTTTCTCCTAAGTATAATAAAATTCTCAACGAACTTTCGATATATCATATTTTTCACGACTTAGTCATCTTTTTTTTAAACATTTATGGTTAAAGTATATGGTTTATAAAATGAGATACAGCTTTTCGGCAGCTGCCAAGGCATCCTTTATATAGCTTATTTCAGAAACAAAATATAATCTCTATTGTCATTTTTATGGAAATGAACTTCACAAATTTCAGCTTAAATGCTGGATTTCGGCTTTCGCTGGAATGACAGTACCTGGACAGTTGCCCTGCATTTAAGTTAAGGCGCGATGATAGAGCGATGTATTTTTGGCTGCAGTTATAGGAGTCTTAAAACTGGCAAGCTTTGGCTGTTAACGGGTGACAATTTTCACTCTTTTAGCCGAGTCCAGATTTTAGGTAACTCTGGAGATACTTATCCAGATGATTGGCAAATGCTTGAAGATCTTTCTTATTTAGACTAGCCGGGCCGCCAGTCAGTATCCCCGCATTTCTTAATTCTGTATTAAAGTTTCTCGAGGATAAATGTTGTTTCATGTTTTTAGTGGTATAGAGCTTTCCTCGAGGATCGAGCGCTGTTCCACCTTTGTCCACCACGGTATCGGCGAGCAAAATGTCGGCTGTGATCACTAAATCCCCTTTTTTCAGCTGCTGTATAATTTCCTTATCTGCCATATCAAACCCTGCCGAGACCAGTATTTTTTGAATAAAAGGGGATAAGGGTGTGTTCAGAGGTTTATTGGAAACACAAATAGTGGTTATTTGGGTGCGAATTGCCGCTCGAAATACAATTTCTTTGACAGGGTTGGGACAGGCATCTGCATCAATCCAAATTTGCACTTAATCAATACTCCTAAACGTAATAACAGCACGGTCGATGATTCACAGAGAGTGAATCAAATTAGCTTAATATGGTCTGACAAACAAGAGTAAGTTATCTTAAAAAATGAATAGCCACAAGGATTCAGTGACATCCTAGATCTCGAGGCCATATCTATAAAGATAACTAACTCCTGAGGGTAGACGATGCTCCTCGTTTTAGGTATGCTTTGACATCAAAAAATATTATTGAAGAGTTCAAATCAATGACCATTTTAGTCACAGGTTCTGCAGGTTTCATTGGGTATCACGTTAGCCAAGGTCTTTTACAGCGTGGTGAGAAAGTGGTCGGAATCGATAATTTAAACCCCTACTACGATGTAAACTTAAAAAATGCTCGGCTTGAACAACTCAAAAAGCAGAAGAATTTCGAATTTCAGCAGATTGATATTGCCGATAAAGCGGGAATGGCCACCTTTTGCCAAAAATACCCTGACATAGATCGCATTGTGCATTTGGCCGCTCAGGCTGGAGTTCGATACTCCTTAAGCAATCCCCAGGCTTATGCCGAGTCAAACGTTGTGGGGTATCTCAATGTTCTGGAAGCGTGCCGCGTACTGCCCATTCGACATTGTGTTTATGCCAGCAGTTCTTCGGTCTACGGCTCTAATCAAAAGCTGCCTTTTTCAGTGTCTGATCCGGTCGAACAACCCATATCTTTGTACGCAGCGACTAAACGGTCTTGTGAATTAATGTCATATACCTATAGCCACTTGTTTAATATCCCGATTACCGGGTTGCGTTTTTTTACAGTCTATGGGCCTTGGGGCCGTCCAGATATGTCGGCCTTTATCTTTACCAATGCCATTTTCAAAGATGAGGAAATCTCAATCTTTAATCATGGCAATATGCGGCGTAATTTCACGTATATCGATGACATTGTCCAGGGAACGATTGCCTGCCTCGACCGCGCACCAGTGCCAGCAACAGAGCCAGAGGGGAGTCTTGTTGTTCCTCATCGGCTCTACAATATCGGCAATAGTCGTGCTGAGAACTTGATGGATTTTGTGCAAACACTGGAAAGAGTTATTGGTAAGAAGGCTAAGATTCGCTTTGAATCGCTGCAACCGGGTGATGTGAAGGAAACGATTGCCGATATTGTAGATAGCACCAGGGATTTTAATTTTCAACCTAAAACTAATATTGAAGAAGGCCTGAAGCAGTTTGTTTCATGGTATAGGAGCTATTATGCCGTCTAACACTCATCCCAAAATAGCTGTGATTGGTCTAGGCTATGTCGGTTTACCCCTTGCTATTGCTTTGGCTCGTCATTTTCCCGTGACGGGATTTGATATCAATGTCGAACGAATTGCCGAATTAAAGGATGGTGTGGATCGTACCCGCGAAATTGAAGCCAGTGTGCTAAAAGAAACGACACTAAAGCCAACGGCGAATGCAGCAGAATTGCTCCAGCATGATATTTATATTGTGACAGTGCCAACCCCGGTGACTGAAGAGAATTTGCCGGATCTCAACCCTTTGAGAAAAGCTTCGGAAACTCTTGGAAAGTATTTAAGTAAAAATACGATTGTGGTATTTGAAAGTACGGTATATCCAGGAGTGACTGAAGATTTCTGTGGCCCAATCTTAGAGCAAGCCTCTGGGTTAAAAGCGGGGCGAGATTTCTATTTAGGATATTCCCCTGAGCGGATTAATCCGGGTGATAAGAAACATACCATTGATCGCATTACAAAAGTGGTTTCTGGTCAAACACCAGAAGTTGCTGAACTATTAAAGCAGGTTTACGGCTCTATTAATGATGGGAACGTGTTTGTCGCGGCAAACATCAAAACGGCTGAAGCGGCAAAAGTTATCGAAAATGCACAAAGAGACATTAATATAGCCTTTATTAATGAAATTGCAACCATAGTGGGTAAATTAGGGTTATCTATTTTTGATGTTCTTGACGCTGCAAATACAAAATGGAACTTTTTGCAATTTCAACCGGGGTTAGTGGGCGGGCACTGCATTGGAGTAGATCCTTATTACCTCGCACATTGTGCTCGAAAATTAGATCATGAACCCGAAGTCATACTGGCGGGCAGACGCACGAACGAAGGGATGGGTAGTTTTATTGTCGCAAGCATTCACGATAATTTACAAAAAATTGGGGTAAAAAATAATGCTCGGATCCTCATTTTAGGATTAACATTTAAAGAAGATATTCCGGATCTTAGGAATACAAAAGTAGTTGATGTTATTTCTGGATTAAAAAAACTTGGACACAGCGTAGATATCCATGATCCCATGGCCGACCCCAAAGAAGCCGTCGAACATCTAAATCTAGAACTTCTCAATAATTTGCAAGGCGTAGGGGATTATGATTGCGTGGTGGGTGCTGTAGCACATCGAAGTTATTTGGATTTTAAAGGGACGGATTTTCAAAAACTCCTAAGACCCAAAGCATTAGTTGCCGATATTAAAAATATCTGGAAAAAAATCGAGTTTCCTGCAGAGATTTCTTACTGGACGCTCTAATGATTATAATAAAC
>Ga0206800_1036_pt1 | contig 26250 bp, 17 predicted proteins | sample Alteio_BWOrgCont_64_FD_152898 | JGI IMG/M metagenome (GOLD analysis project Ga0206800, IMG submission 152898) | Enriched cells from forest soil in Barre Woods Harvard Forest LTER site, Petersham, Massachusetts, United States -... | ecosystem: Environmental > Terrestrial > Soil > Temperate forest >... | reverse complement strand
ACGAATAAACTCGTGTCACCTTGATCTAAAAACGCATGAGCCAAGGTATCGGCGACTTCCGTTTGTCGAATCACCCATAAAGTACCGACCAGCAATAACAGAATAAGGACGAAAAATACCACGTAGATGATAAACATCGCTAAACCAGCATCGGTACGAGCCGCGTCGTTCGGAGCCGGATCGGAATTGGTCGTATTTTGAATACCTCCACCGACCGGTGCTAATCCGCCATTGGTCAAAGTACCGTTTGTTTTAACTTTTTGTTTCTTTCCCTTTTTTCCACTATTTTTACCACCCTTTTTATTTGAAGAATCCACCGCTGTTGTAACCGTTGCTGGACTTTGTGTTTTACTGTCAACCACAACCACTGATGGTGCTTTCTTTTCTTCGTTGGCAGAAGAAGAAGAGATCGCGGTGGCAGTGAGCTCGGTTTTTGTGGCAGGAGCAGAAGCAGCTGTAGCAGAAGCAGCTGTAGCAGTGGCATTTGCATTTGCGTTCGTGACATTTGCATCATCAGCGGAATTCGCTTTTGCTGAGACGTCCGTTGCCGGTTGAGCTACTGGTTTTGTGGATACATCTGCTGCTGGTGCTGTTGCGGCTGTTGCTGCTGTTGCCGGTGATGGTGCATCCTCTTCATCTTCCGTCGTGTCTTCGACCAAGAGATTCAAGTGCACTTCATTCGCATCGGTCGCGGGATCTGCAAAGTATAAGATGTTGTTGTTCAAATGCAAATCACCTGTTCCGGCAAGATTACTGAACAATGTGTAAGTAGTACTCTTATCGTCAGCTGCCGTCAACGCAAACAAGTATGGTCCCGAATCCACCGTTTTATCCGTCTGAGGATTCGCTTTGGACGCTGCAAACTGATTGTTGTTTTTGGCATCGACAAACAGATATTGAGCACCAGATTTCAGAAACACATAACCTGATACGTCCGATTGAACATATTCAATGGATGCCGTCTCAGTCGATTCGGTAACCGCTCCTTCAGTCGAAGGTGGAAACAAATATTGTTGAGTTTTATTATCCTGAAACACTAACAACGTATGATCGGCAATGGAACTCATATTTTTTTTTCTTGTTGTATAGGAAAAAAAAGACGGTTATTACTCAATTAAATTTTGGACAAACCGATTCGCTTACTTTTTCATCATCATGAAAGAAAAATGTATGAACAGCAAAAAAATGACACGAAAAATTTTCCCATCGATGACTGGAAAAATTCGACAGTTACCGAAAACAATATAAGACCATTTTTTTTACACAATCTCAACGAAAGCGAAAAAAAACCAGACTCCTCAAACAATCCTGATGAATATTGTATGGAAGAATCCTAAAAATTTGATTCGATCGATAGAAAGTATTGGATGGATTTCCGATTATGCAGAGGTTCGATCTAAAGGACAAGATACTATTGACCTTCAAGTGATGGAAGAAAATCGTGTTCATTTTTCTCGACTTGTCTTAACACGAGATCATGATTGGTTATCTAAACCAACAGCCACGTCTTCCACGTGTATTTTTCGTTTTTATATTCATCTTCCAACATTTGTTCAAACGTTGAAACACATGTCCGAAGGAGACTTGGTTTGGTCTCATTGTTCACCGCACAAGTTGTTTTATTATTACCAAGAACAGGAACAACAACAACATCAACAACAAGAAAAGAAGAACGGTAAAAATGAGAAGAGGGTAGATATGATGCATTCCATGTCCATCATTTCGTCAATGTCGTCGATCGCACCAACGCCTGGAATCGTAACACCGATTTCGACTCAGACGATGAATAATACTATCGGCGTTGTTGGTGATCTTGAAGGACGAATGTCAAAATTCGACGATTGGATGTCGAGAACTCCGTCGGTAACGATCCAGGAACCAGCTATTTTCCAGAGCTTGGTTGGACGCTTATCGCTCATGAACTGTTTCTTTCAATTGGCTCCGTTGGAAACTCGTCAGGACGAAGAAAAGTTGCGTTGGCTTATGGTTCAAGCATCTCCTTTACAAGATCTCCAATATTTAATTCCAATGAGTGCCGAACAAGAAGAACGACTCAATGAGAACACAACCAATACAGAAGCAACAATGAGTAGTACAACAAAAATGGATGGTAGTCAAAAAAAGAAACGTCGGTCTTCGGAAGAATTGCGGAAAGAACATTCAAAAGCATTTCGAAAACGTGTACTAGGAAGAAACGAAGCCGACGATCAAGGAGTGAAAAAACGATCATGGATGCTGTACGGAACGGAAGAAGAACAACACAAACAAGAACACGAAGCGAGCAAGAAAGAACATCCCGAAACATCAGTAAAATCAGAAAAATCGGAAAAACCGGGAACATCGGAAAAATCAGAAAAACCGGAAAAATCAGAAAAATCGGAAAAATCAACGGTAATTAATTTTGACATGGGAATGTTGTATGAACGTGTTAGACCAAGCTTGACAGAATGGGCATCACAAGATTTATGGGATCGTCATAATTTCTCATTAGATGATGTCCAGTACATGCTGTCGAAGGTCTCCACTCAAATGTTGTGGCAATTATTGTTGACCGAAGGTACTCATATCAGTTTATCAGCGACAAAATTGGTCAAGCTACAGCATAACAATAATAACGCTCAATTGGATGTTTTACGTCAGACCTTTGAATATGGAGCCAAAACGACGGCTTTGAATCAATTGATGAATGTGTACAAGCAAAAATATCCGGAATGGTTGAAACGTGCGTCCGTTACCAATACACAATGGCACCATGATGATGCGTTTTGTTTAAAGCATGACATTAAATTACCAATTCATCAAATAAGTAATGAAGGATTTGAACGTCTGGTCAATACGTCGAAACAAGTCGGCAATCAAAAATGGTGTGATCTGGTCGAATCTGATCTATTGGAGATGGATATTTTGGAATTAATCCTTTCCAGTCCTTATTCTCGCACGTTGCAAACTATTGAAACCTATCACAACTATTTTGAGTGGCGAGATATTTTACTCGTCCCTCGAGATATTGACGAGAAACGTTCATTAATTTTAGTCCAGCGAATTATTCCACTCACCAAACAACAAGTAAATGATGAGAATCAGAACCTCGATTTGTTAAGACGGCGTCTTGTAAACATTTGTTCTGGTGCCTTACCATTAGTGCAACAACCGCGATTAGTCGCCGTACAAATCCCAAATGTCGGATCCATTATTTGTTTGGGCATGGAAGAAATGTGTCTCTTTTCTAATCGCTCACCACCGCCTCCGTCACAAGCCGCGTCGGAACCGTCAACAACATCCAATATTTTAGTGGAAAACGAAGATGCTGATGATGATGAAGATGAATGTGTACACAAAAAAGCAAAGAAGTAGTGATACCCGACTTGTATTCACTGCTTAGTTAGTATGAACTAAAAGTACTTTTTTTCGATTTGTTTTTTTTTCTTTCTATGACGTCTTAACTTGGCTCTCTATCGATAAGGGAGTGGGATGAAGAATCGGCTTGGTGGTTAATGGAGAGATGAGCATCACTTGAGTTAAACGTTGTTCCTCCGGTCGGTTTTTGGGTCCTTTATAAAGACGAATCATGATTGGCTCATGAGGTGTTTCGTATTGAATTTCTACACGGCTCGCCTCTAACATTTGGCGTGACAGGCTATGCAACGGGAAAATCGAATAGAAAAAATCAGACGTTACATGAAGACACATTTCCTCTAAAGCTTTGAGCAAGATCCGATTTGTCACAGCAGTTCGAGCTCCAGGTTTCGCCAACGTGTGATTTTTTCCGACACGATTCGGTTTGGTGAATTGATCGGCATACAATCCAATTTTGTGCCATCGATGATTACCGTTGGTTTCGTTAACAAACAAGCGCTGATGACGAGCCTCTAATGGAACATCATGAGCGATAGGTTGTATGACCGGTATTGAAGTTGTTGCTGATGTAATCGTTGGAATTTCAGTCGATTCGACCCCTCGCTTTCGTTTATATTTCAAAGATCTGATCATTGTTTAACTTCCGTTTAATCTCTTTGTGGTCAAGCTTATGATTTTTAAGAATTTGATTATTGTTAAAAAAGAGTCAAGTGTAAAAAAAAATTTTATAATTAACGTTAATCTGTTTCAAGAGATTTTTTTTTCTGTCACTTTTTCTCACAAAGACGTATCGATGTTATCTATTTCTCGTGATATTCAATTACAAAGTGAATTGAAACGTCATATATTTTCCAAATCAGATTCGAAAACGGATTCCAAGTCTGTGGCATTGGTTTCGTCGCTACTTTCAGCATGCGTACGAATGGAAGAAGAATGGTCTTGCGTGAAAGCGGTCGTGGCAACAAATGGAACTTTATTATTTGAAGAGCGTGTGCGAACCAATATGTCTAATTCGTTTTTGAGCATGAGCGAAAAATGCGATCGGTTATCTTGCGTAGTGGAATTCAATACTTGCGAACAACGTGCTTTGCAACGTTATTTGACCACGCTGACCGATTTGACGACAAATGTTGAGAGTTCTTTGTTCGATTATGGATTTTTGATTTTGGTGTACGAATACCGGAGAGAAAATGGCGTAAGCTCCACGTTTTCCCATTTGGTCTCATGCATTGGAAACGAATTACCGAGCAGAGAGTCGTACATTTACGGAAGATGGTCATCGCATACAAAAGAAGCAAATATTCACACAAGGGGTTATTATGATCGTGCTCACAAACTATTTAAGGAACATACTTCGTGCTTTCCGTTTCCATTTCATCAATTTTCTTCCTTATGGATGGTATTATTGACGGGTTCAAATGAAAATTTTGTCGGTACCATTAACTTCTTGTGTCAATGGTACAATTGTTCAAAAGAGCAACTGATAAAGAGTTTGCCTGTGGCGCCCTGGCAATTCCAATTTGATAATTCTCTGGTAGGTGACGGCTCACCGAATGATGCGGTTCCTAATGGTGCGATTTTCGAGCGCTTGTTACAATTGCAAGTCATCATTGACCCATTAGTTGTTAACAAACATTTTTTTTCACAGCTGATGACGTTACACTCATTGAAACCCGACACTCGTATTTTACTGAATCAATGGCACGACCAAATCTTTTACGAGCGTTTATTGAACAACGCAAAGAGACTTGTCCAAAGTGCAATTCATCCCGATGACATTCAAGTGCGAGAATTGTGTTTGTTTTGTAAACAAGATCTTCGTCAATTATTTTTGCAATGGAATGCTCACGAATCTTGGTTTGATGGTTTGAACGATTCTCAAGTGGCATGCAACAACTATCGTGCATATCAAAGGGTATGGACACAATGGTTGGATCGTTCAAAAGTTGAGGATTGGCCCATTGACGAAGACTATCACGTCCGCGTGTCTCAAATCCGGCAAGATTTATCGAAAACATTTGCCCCTCAGAGTTCTGCATTTTCCGAGCCCGTTCTTCGCTTTGTTTTGGAACCACTTTTGCATTATCGAATCAATCAAGATTCCCGATACGCATATGTTTGCCATTGGATCCGTTCCGCCTGTTCCATTCAACGTCTATTGACCGAACGAATTTCCACACATTCACATATTTCATCATTTCAATCGTACATTTCTTCCTCACATTTGTTGGAATGGTGCAAAGCCACTTGTTTTTTTCAAACACAAATGTTTCTCAGCACTCGACAATGGAAACCTATCTTTTTTCCTGTCACGCATGATTTTGCGTTACGTTCGCTATTGAAATTGGATCTCTTAAATACAACGCGATTGGTGGCATGGTGTGCCGCGATCCAACGATGGTTGTTGCAGATGTTGTTAGGAGAAGAACCAGACGATGACACGTTTACGAAATTTCAAAATCTGTCGTTTGATCCCAATTGGATTCCGTTTTTATCCATCGATTCATTCTGCCACTTGGATCATCAGAAAACTGTATGGATGGATCCAATTAAAAAAACATCACATTTCTCTTCTTCCTCACCATCATACACCTTGAATTCAATTTATCATTATGTAACTCAATGGATAAACGAACGTCAATTCAAACCAAATTTATATCAAAGTAACGATTCGAACGAAGAAAAGGTGTTATCTCTTGATAATGTTGGTTTACCAAAACTCATCATTGGAACTACTATACCTGAAGATAAAATCCTTACTGTGCCGGAACAGGAAGATGTTTTTCTTCTTCCTTCATTTTCCACAGTTGTCGAACAAGCTTTGTCACCGGCGTCGGCGCAATATAAACAATTATTTGATCGATTCGTCAACAAAGTAAAACGATGGCATAATATAAAACGACAAGGATCAGTATCAAAGTTGATTCCAGCCTATGCTCTTGACCCTGTAGTTATCCAACAATGGGAGCAGCAAATGACAAAGAAACAGAACTTAACAATGTTTTAACAAGAAAAAAAAACAACGCAAGAACACAATTCGAAGGCATGAATTTAACAGAAATTTCTTGTTTTGATAGAAATTATGTCTTGTTCCTCTCGTGAACTCATACCGTCTGGTGAGCGATCATTATTGGATGCTCAAAAAAATGGATGTTTAACAGTTGGATTTCAATGGCACAATTACATGATTGCCCGATCCTCGTTAACACGCTGTACCTGGATGAATATGTCGCTGGATCAAACCGTGTTTGGAACGCAAACGCTTTTGAATCGTTGCCTCTTTCATCGTGTCTATTTCTCACGAATCAATAATTTTTACGGAATGAAAAGTTCAAACACGACGTTTTCAAACTGCTCAGGAACACATTTTTGGGAAGATTCAGTTTCTGATAATAATCGTTTCGTTAACTGTCAAATGGATCATTTCATTTCACAAAACACGAGTTGGAATGCATGTCAATGGATGGGAAAAAACAGCATTGCTGAACTACAAATCGATTCAAAATCAACGTTTGATCATAAATGTGATATGAGCGGCGTTTCAATTCATACTCTATATAATACTCCTTTTAGACAACAAATTCGATTATTGAAATTGGGTGCGAAGGTCGAGCATGGTCTTCATCCAGTTCTTGCTGTTGCACAAAAATTGAAAGTATTTGAATGAAAAAATTTGTTTTGTGAGGAGAATTTTGTAATACACTATAAGCAAACGATTTTTTTCACACATTTTTTTTTATGTTCTGACACTGAAAATTTCATTACATCATCTTCCGAAAAATAAACGCTCGAGAAACGAGATTGTCGAAAGAAAAAAATTTATTTGAAAAAAACCCAACGAGTGATTGAATGTCTACGACGCCAAATCCAAATCCCAAAACGGAAGACACCTCTAAAATTGAAAGCCACTCGACACCTGTGAATGGTACTGGTGAAACATCCAACGTGGAAACTCCGGGTTCGTTTTCAAAGATATTGAGCGGGTTAACGGGTTTAACCGGTAGTTTAATGGGATCCAAAGAGGAAGAAGTAGTGAAAGGACCTCCTCCAAAACCAGTCATGATTTCGCCGGAAGCCTTAGCTTTACCCCAACGATCATACGAAGGAACTTGGAAGGCGACGAAACCGTATAAACTGAATGATGTTGTATTCTGTCCCGAAGTTCGAACCACGTTCCGTTCGTTAACAAATGAAAATCAAGGCAAAAATCCGACATTGTGCCAAGATCATTGGGTGTTGTGTGAAGACGACGATAATGATGAAAACGTAACCTCGTTTCGATTTGATCCCATTGATAAATCGTCAGATGGTAAAAACAAAGCCTTTGCACAAAAGTTCATGAAAGCTGCGACGGAGCAACAACAACAAAAAGAACAAGAAACGAAAAAGGCATCTTTGAGTGACAGCAATAACAAAGGTGCTGGTTCGGGTTTAACAAAACGTCAGAAAAAGACCTTGGCAAGAAAAAAGAAAGAAGGTGATCTTGACGAAGAGGAAGTCGCCAAGAAGAAACAAGAAATGTTGTCTGCGAAAATGTTTGAAGATACACGGACGGACGAGCAGAAGAAAGCGCAAAAGAAACAATTGAAACTAGCCATGAAACAAAAACGAGCGATGAACATGATGGGAACCGGCGGAAAACTCATGCAAGTCGCGAGTCAATTTGCACAGAAATCGGGCGGTGTCGCGCCTACCGAAGATGGTCTTCACTCCATGGTAAACAGTATGAAAGGTGCATTACCGTCTTCCGCCAAAACCAATGTGGACAAAGTCGTACCAGCAGCCATGAAAGCAGCCGCTAAATTTGGCAAGAAATTGCAAAAATCACCTGAAACTTCCACTCCTTCGAAAACAGAAACAGCTCCTTCGCCATCAATCACCTCCACCACCGATTCCACGAAAAATGTAGGAGTTGGAGGTGGTAAAATGAAGCGTCCAAGCGCAATGAAACCACCAGTTTCGGAAACGCCAGCAGTCGTACAAGCAAGTCCAAATTCTTAGAAACAAAAAATGAGATGTTTATCATAAAATTTTTTTCTCTACATTCAATTTTCGATTCTATCCTCTGAATATTCAGTTAGTGAGAGACGGGACACCATCCGTTAGAATTAACTCGACACCATAACCCAAGCATTCCAGTATTATAATTATCTTGGAGTACATTAATGATGTGTGTTTCCCCAGTGTTTACCACTTTGACAACAACTTCTCCCTTCTCGTTAGACGGCGAAACGATTTCAACTTTAAAACGAAGGAGTGGATATTGTCCAGTTTGATCCCTAAAATTTGCGTATCCGTATTCTTTTGCTGGTTTTGCTGGATCGGCCGCTTTTGCTGGATCGGCTGCCTTTTCTTGATTCGACATTCAATCTAACTATAAACAAAAAGAGAGAGAAAAAACAGTTACAAAAAAAAACAAAATTTTTTTTTCTTTTGTCATCGGACAAGACTGTGCTGTTACAAAAATTTATGATAGTGTTTGATTAATGAATGTGAGGAGGCAGTTTTTGTTTTCATGGCGGCGGGAACCAAAAAACCTCCACTGCTTGCTGAAGGATCGGGACAGACGAGACGTAAACCGTCCACAAACACACACCAACACAGATCAACGATACAAGATAATTCGTGATTCATAGATTCAATGAGATCATTGTATTTTTCTTGTTTGTATGTCGTTGCTTGTTGTTGCGGTGTTGTAATTCGATCCAATTCAGTTTTCCGTTCCGATGGGTAAATACGAGCGATATGTGATTTTTCTTCTCTCCAAATCGTTTGGAATTGATTGAGTTTCACAAGCATGTTTAACAAGACAGGACGATGGATAGTATCGTGGGTCACCGCACCAATACTATTGCATTTGGCTCGCCAATCGCGCATCCGAGCTTCACTGAAATACGGTGGAGCCGGTTTGGACAAATTTGCGGGAGGTGGAAGAAATCGTTCCTTTTTGCGGCTCGCTCTGACCGCTTCCCGAGACATGAAAGGTGAAGAACCACGACCCAAGCCCGTTAAAGCGGAGGTCGATGCTTGGCAAACGCTAGCGTAGAGTTTCGGTGTGTTGATGGGGTCATATTCCCAATCCCATAAATCTTTTTCAGGTTCTGTTGGTTTTCCTTCCCAATCGGGAGAATTAGCGTCAAAAACAGGAGGTTTGGGCCATGACTGAAACGGATTTAGAGACGCGATGGTATTAATACCATTTGACGGTGAGGTGGTCGTCGTCGTCGTCGTGAATTCGGCTGGGACTGTCGCCGTTCGTTTTGAAAGAGTTTCCAACTGTTCTTTGATATTTTTATTGTTTGCACACTCATGTTTTTGATCGTTTTTTGACACGCCCTCGGGGAGCAATTCCTCAGGCTTTGTTTTAGAGATCGACGATTCCGGTTTGTGAACATATGGTGCTACGGAATCAGCAGATTCCAGAAACGATTTCCACCATGTTCGGTATGGTGTCGGCACCAGAGGATCTTTGTCAGACGGCCATGGCTGTTTCCAATCAAATGTGACACCAATCTCGTCTAGAGAGCTGGCAACAAAGCGCGTGTGACTCAATAATCCAAACGTCCATTTCTCATCATAACAAAAAATACCCGACGCATGATCCAACAGATGTCCTAATTCGGAGAAGGATCGAAGAGTCACCGAACATTTCCCATTGGGAACGGGCGCATACAAACGTCGTTCTCCTTCTGGATGCTCTTTTGATAAGATAAACGCGTAAACAAAACTAATCGGCATTTTTTCATATGCTCTCTGTAAGCAATCGTGTTGGACAATCTTTGTAACGGCCAAATGAATGACCACATGGTAATGAAACGCCGGATCGGGATCTAATTTTGTTCCCACTTCTTTATCTTTCTGACAATAAACACATTCATTCGGATCAATTCGAAATTGAAAATCCTGATGATCGTTTTTGCCTACTAAAGACGGAACAGCGGAAATGGGACGAAATTTATTCAGCCATGGTTTACAAAAGAAATCAGTCGGCATCAAAAACTCGATCAATCTGTAAAAAAAAAGAAAAAAAAACGTTTCCTTCACTTAATACTGGTTTTTGTTTTTGTGTGTTTTTTTTTGTTTTTGTGTGGTTTTTTTTTCTTTTTTTTAATCACTTTTTGCTTTTTTGTTTTATCAAGATCTATGTTACAAGCTGTTCCAGCGCAAAGTATTTTAGGATCGTCATCTTCGAAATCTTCTGATAATGCATTTTTACCCGCTGACACTCCGAAATCTGTTTCTTTTGCTGCCTCGACTCCTAAATCCGTCTCCTTTGTTGCACCAACCCCTATCTCGAAACAGAACAACAATAACAGCAATAAACGAAAGCGGAATCATCCGAAAGCCATTCCAAAAACATGGAAAATTCAGTTACATCCCTGGATATTGTCTAAAGGAATTTCCGACAACAGCAGTTTGGCGACGTTTTATTTAGACGATGCACGATTTTTGCGCATGTTACAATTTGCAGTAAAGGATGTATATGCTTTTATTCAGCGAAAATACGATAAAGTCGCGCGTGTGGATCAAAATTACAACAAGGCATTTCATTCAATGTTTGTCCAAAATCGTCGATGTACCTACCGTCCGAAAACAACACCCTCTGTTAATCATTATTTGAAGAACATTGTTCATGATCGTTCTCCATTATTGCTTAGTGCTTCATCGTCACCCATTGAATTTATTTTAACAAATGATGCAAAAGCCATATCGTCAGCTTCTTCTTCTTCTTCTTCAACGTCAATGCCATTCACTTTACCTGTTTCTATGTTAATTGATGATTTGAGCACACTTTATGATAAGAATCATTTTTATATGTGGTATTACAAAAGTGACGGCCTACGGATGTTGTGGGTTTTCATGACAATTGGTACTCATCGATTGTCATTCTGGATGGACAGAAAAGGACAGGCCTGGCTTGTGCCGGCTCCGGGTTTACCGGAAACACTGTATAACGGAACCGTCTTTGACGGTGAATGGGTGAAACTCCATTCGGATAAGAATGACAATAAATCATCTTCTTTTTTAATTTTCGATTGTTTGATGTGTAATGGACGAACCTGTGGTGAATATGATTATTTGAAACGAATTCAAATCGCCAATGACGCCATCGAAACTTGGGAACACTTAACCTCATCATCATCATCTTCATCATCTTCATCTTCTTCATTCTTTCGTCTTGCGTATGCTTCTGAGCATCGTGTCCATCAAGATTTGACAATACGTGTTAAACAATCGTACTCAACAAAAGATATTGCTTTTTTGATTGATCGTATTATGCCGTTTTTGGATCACGAAACGGATGGTTTGGTTGGATTTGGTGTCGAGGAACCGATCACTCGTGGTCAATGTGCCACCCAATTCAAATTAAAGCGTATCGAAGATCACACAATTGATTTTGAAGCCCGATGGGAACCAAAAGACAGTACATCGAACACGCATTGCTTCGTCTTGTGGACCTATGATTCCCAAATGATGAGACCTGTTCCATGGTTAACGCATGGTTCCTTAATGGTTACGGATGAAGAACTGAAAGCTCAGAATTTATCTTCACCGCAAGATTTGGACGGTCGAATTATCGAATGTCGATTAAACAAGAAACCAAAAAACAACACGGAAAAGACTCAAGAAAATGGAAATCTTTCTTTAAATCCTGGATTCTGGACGCTTTTAAAAGTTCGTCATTTGGACAAAACTCGTCCGAACAATCTCGAAACCATTCAAAAAACATGCAAAACCATTGAAGAATCTATGCAATTGCATGATACGTTTCCGAAGGAGCTTTTCGACTCCTACGGGGTACCAAACGCTTATCAAGTCCTTTTGTTGCGCGATCAGCAAACAAAATCCTGGCGCGATCGTTGCGAGGAGGCGGAAAAACTCGTATTGCCCAAACCTACATTGTACGGGCCTTTTCCTCTAAAAGAGCTCAGACATGCCTATAAACAACTGTCAAATCCCCATAGTTTTGAAGGAACAGTCGCACTTTTGCAAGGAAAATAAAAAATCAAGTCACCGAATAAAAGCAGGGAAAATTTATAAAGAATAAATTGCTGAAAAATTCTCGTTTTTCTTTCTTATGATGATGTCGGAATTACAACAACTCTCGAAAGCGTTAGACAATGGGGAAGTATATCGATTGAAACAAGAAGCTTTGTTGAAAAAAATGATTGAAAAAGAAAAAGAAATTGATCAATTAATAGTCGAGGCTCAAGAAAAACACATTCGTTTAACCCAACTTCTTGATTCTTGTTACAGTCCAAGTATTGTTTCAAACCTTAATTTCAAGATGCAAAAGACTCATAACACCAAATAACCCGCCAAAAAAAAAATATCTCTATCTCTCTGTCTATTCATTTTGATTTTGAAAAAAAAAGTAAGCGTTCGACACAGAAAATTTTTTTTTTGTTCGATTAAGAAAAGAGACCAGAAAAAAAACCATCGTCTTTAAAATGCGTGTATTTCTTTTGAGTGTATTAGCAACGTTGGTCGTCCTTCAAGGGACATATGCCCAATCAACAGGAGGTTCGTTGACCGGAACAAATAGTGGTGGTTCAGGAGGAGGAACAACTGCTCTCAGTGATTACGACAAGATAAAACAGTTGTACGATGATGCAAAAGTACATACGTATATTGTCGGTGGTGTTTTGGGTGGAGTGATATTGATTATTTCAATCATCCTTCTCTTGTGTGTACTGGATGCGCGAAAGAAACTGGCTGCCAAATTAGAAAAAGATAGTTGGGCACAAAACATGCTGGATTCGAAAACCATTCCTTTGGGTGCCATTAATCCATCTCAGGTTTTGACAGCTTTACAAGTCACCGAAACGTCGAATGGTTTGTCAACAGGTACTCAAGCGTTAGTTAATGGTACCATCATGACCTTGGCACAACAAGGTGCAAACGCCACGGTCAATTCAACTGTTATGACGACTGCTGTCGCCGACGCAGCTCCAGTCAATTCCGCTTTAACGACTGTAAGCATTGCTGGTGATAATTCAGTATAATGTGAAGAAAAAAAAAATTTATTTTGTTTGTCATCATTTATTTGTGAGTAAAAAAAATCTTGGCTTTTTTTAATTCCCCAACAATAAATCAAATAATAATAATTTTTTTTTCGAAAGAGACATTCCATCAATGCCATGATGTGAGTAAAAGAAAATTAAACGTGAGTGTTTTTGAAAGTGGTGATTTGTAAACGAATGAATGAACAACAACAATTACAACCACAACAACAACCAGAACAAAACCAACAATGTGACATATGGATTCGGAATGAATTTAATAAACGAAGTGAAAAATCAACTATTAGGATATGGGTGCCAAGGCTATTTGTTTCATCCACCGCTTACGTTGGTCAGTGATGATCCCATTGTTAGGCGGCTCAGTCGTAATGCATATTACGTTTTAAAAGTGATGCCGTCGAAACTTGCACAACGTGAAAAACAAGTGAGTGTGGTTTTAAATCTAATTGATCCCGAACGAAACCATTTTTTGTCATTCGAAATCGGTCTCGAATACAGTTTGACAATCGAACAACAATTGGCACTCACACAGGTTTTGAACGCTTCCCTACAGAATGATGTTTGGCGTGCATACGCGATTCGATACGGTGGAATTTGCTATCGAACTCGATTACATTCCTTTCTGAAGAACGACTGGTTGGCCATGTTAGGTGAATGTATTTCCTTGCTGGAGTCCTTGCAGATTATGCACAAGAAAGGAAACGTGGTTCATAGGGATATCAAATCGACGAATATTGTATTTCATCCAAGAACAGAGCAAGTTCGATTTATTGATTTTGGATTGGCTACATTAGCCAACGGGTCAATGCAAATGATGCAAAGTATGGGGAATTGGAAGTTTGAAATTTGGTCGATAGAATTGAACGCTAAAGCCGAGGAATTTTCGTTTTCCACCACAGCCTTATGGAACTGGTTAACGGGTAGTGCTCGACCGTGGAGTTTGTGGTTCGATTATTGGAAGTCGGGATCCGACGCAGAAACCAGACGCTGGTATGAGGAGTATATCAATGAATTCATGCAATTTTGGAAAAAAGCAACCACGACACAGCTCAGCCCAACTGATGCTAATGTCGTAATGAACATGTTAAAGCAAAACGATGTCTTGCAGATCGGATTAATGTATTTGGATTTTTTAACACATCATTATATTCCTTCGTTCAAAACACAAATGTCAGCACAATCCGTCATTCCACATGTCACATTATTGTCTCAATGGATCGACGTCTTGGTACCCATGATTCACCCAGATTTTCGTGTTCGTCTTTCCCTGGATGAATCCTTGCGGCGTGTGAGACAATTGCTCAGTAACACAATGCCCTCTTCTAAAGTGACGTGCTTGAATTTGCCAGCTGGTCCGTTGAAAGTGGTGAGTGAATTACCAGTCGTTTCCAGTGAGCAAACTCATCAAAGTCATCCAACTCATCAAAGCCATCCGATAACCGCAAGCATACCGGCTGAGTTTACCACGAAACCACCAGCGATGCCCACCATACCCATATCAACCGAAACTCAATTCAAAACCAACATTTTAACTGGTACGAAAAAATTAATTCCTCTACCTCCATCTCACAAGTTGTACGGAACGTCCCATAAATTCGTTCAAGACGGGATTACAGCCATGAACGATGAGGAAGAAGAAGAAGATGGTGATGATAAGGAAGCGGAAGTTGAGGATGACAATGGATTTTTTGATGAACCACTTGACCTCTCTCTTTCAACTTCATCTCATTCTTCTTCCACAACATCATCATCGTCATCATCAACCTCTCGCAAAAAGAAGAAAAGCAAAAAAGGTGAGATCAACCTCGTATTTCAAATTGAACCATTTTCTTTCGGTGTACAACAGGAACAAAAACAACATCTACCATCACATCAAAAACAACAACAAGAAAAGCAGCAACAAGAACAACAGCAATTTAGTCCGGCGTTTACCACACAATTTAGTTTCCAAATTCCTACATCATTTTCCAAAAAGTAAAATTTCTGACTTTCTTCTTTTTTTGTTCTTTTTTTTTCTCGACCTAGACGTTAACGATGTTTAAAAGACGAAAACGAAAACGTTGTCGTACGTGGAAAGAGCGTCGCGAACAAACTCGAAAACGCAGACAACAAGAGAATGATAGTGATGGAGAAGAAGACGACGATGAGGAAGAAGATTTTGTAAACGACTCAAGTTTAGAGATTGATAGCAAAAAAGATGAACAATATCGAAACAAACGCTCGTACGTTTACATTCTACAGAGTCTGAGCAAAACAGATAAATTTTACGTCGGCTGGACAATTGATCCTGCAAAGAGATTACGAGAACATCAAGGTGAAATCAAAGGTGGAGCAAAGAAAACCATCAGACATCGTCCGTGGAAAATGATTGCTTGTGTAACTGGTGATCCATCATGGCTTACCTATTCCTATGGACAGATGTTGGAATGGACCGTTCGAATCTCGGCCAAGTGGAAATATCGTGCTGAAAAGAGCCAAGATAGATCCACCAAAAAACCCAAAAGAAGTGCAAGTAATTTTTACAACCTTGAAAATCCGTTACCACAACTTCGAATTCATGGACAGATGGGTGCTGCCAACCGTATTAATGCATTGTTCTGGATGTTCCATAATCGTGTGAAGTGGACTACACGTGCGCCGACTTTCGATCATACCAAACATTCCTTGACAGTCGCTTTATCACACGATTTTCTTCTTCTCGCCAACAAATACGGATTGGGTGATGCATGTCAATTTTGGAATGTCAAACTCACTCCATTGGATAACGCTTTTATGGGACAAGCAAAACTCGATCAGAAAAATCATAAATCAAACTAAAAAGAAAATATATATATTTCTACAATTAATACGTCTGCATGCATGATTCGCTAATCCACCATACACGATTCGCTTGTTCTTCACTACCTAAAAATTTCGAGACAATTTCAAACCAAGCTTGAGACCAATCTTGCGCATTTGTCGTGTTCAACAGTTTTGCAACCGATGGAAATTCGGGAATCAATTCGTGGAGTAACTCAAAATATCGATCAATGTCAGTTTTTAATGAGCTCTTAGTTTCCCACGATCCAGGTTCCGGTAAACATCTGAGAACCGTCGTCAAGAAAATCATCACATCCAACTTCCAGAGTTGAAAGAACGATCGCGATAATAATCGTCGCTTGTAGTAGAAGAACCATTCCTCGGTTGTTTTCATTCGTTCACATAACCATGATTCGAGAATACATATTTCACCACTTTTTATATTTCGCTGATTCACAGTTTTCCAACGTTCACATATCCAACGAAATGGATGATGTTCTTTTAAAGGGAACTCTTGAAATTGTTCATAAAAATGTTGAGAACAAAACTGACACATAAGAAATCGTGGAACTAACTGAAGAAATTCGATGAATAAAGGCATTGCAACAAGCGTTTGTTTGTCTTTTGGTAACAATTCAATAAAACAGGCGATGCCTTTTAACAATTGCCATCCATAACGTCCCCATCGTTGAGGCAATACTTGCTTGACAAGATGAAAGATATAAGTCATGATTCAACCAATGATCAAACACGAAAAAAAAACCAAAATCGGATTTAGAAACAAGAAAAAAAAAATGCTCTCTCTTTTAATTTTATGATTCCTACTACTACTAGTATTGCTTGAAAGAAAAAAATTACTTATCAACTAACATGACGAGTTATCATACAGGTACCAGACCCATGAGTTTATCGGATTCTTCATCGACTTGAGCGGCTCTTCGAATCATATGTTTTTGATGAGCGATATCCTTTTGTTTTTGATCTTTGAGATATGTCTTGTAATACATCATCCCTTTAATGACGGGGGCCAAAGCTTCCATTTGATTTTCATTTTCTGATTCTTCCGGATGTTCACGTTGATATCGTTTATCGGCCAACCACTCTTCCTCCTTCGCTGTCATTTCGATGCGTTCAAATTTATTTTTCTTATTTCGGAGCAAGGATTGGAAATCCTTCTCCTCTTGATCTTCACCATCCACTTCTTTTGGTTCATCTTCCTTTTTTAGCTGCACTATCGTCGTTTTTTTTTGTTGATCATCCTCCGGAACGACAACAATGTCTTCATTATTTGGATCCACGTCTTCAATTGTTACAGTGTCATGATCTTCACCATCCTTGTTTTTTACTTGAGAGGCCGTTACTGATGGTGGTGGTAACAGTGGTTGTGGTTGTGGTTGTGGTTGTGGTGGTGATTTTTGTAATGGAGCAAATTTTTTCGGTACAATAAATTTGGAGGTGGGTAATTTACTCAATGATACCGGTGTAGACGTATCTGAGTTACCTGTTGGAGGTTTTAATGACGGTTTCAATGATGATGCCGGTTTCAATGATGACGGACGTTTCATTTTTCCCGCTCCTGACTGTGGAATGGGACCGTCTGAACTGCTACTCTGGGGAGCAGTTGACGCTTCGGATGGCGGTTGACGCATAGCAGGAGGTCTCGCCATTTTGCCACCTGTTGATTGTTCTTGGACTCTTTCTTTTGGGCGCATCGAGATGGGCCGAGACATTTTTCCGTTACCACCTGGAGGTCGTTGAGATCGTTGTGGTGGGTTTTCATTTGTCGAATTTGAGGAAAATTTTCTCTTCTGATCACGATAATTCGCGTCTTCCTGCTGTTGATAGAAGTCATCATCCTCGTCGTTTTCACCTCGGTTTGTTTTGCCCATCGCATGCAACGGCATGTTTTGCAATTGGGACGCGCGGATGCTCGAGACCATAAATTCTTCTTGTGGAGTTTCCAGTAAGTTTTCCGCCACAAATTGTAAACATTCCAAGTAGAAATCGCGCATTGGATCAGAATTATACGGTTCTTCGTACTCCGAAAACGCTTCACGCAATTGCATATCTCGAACGGGATTCTTTAAAAAAGCTTGCATCTTTTGTGGTAACTTTCGAAATCCAATGCCAGTGTCGGTCTTGTCTCCGGGTTTTCGTGGGGATAAGAAGTTTGATAACATTTGCAAACCCGTACAAATGGCGACAGCACGTGATTTCTTTTGATCAACATATTTCTCCTCGCGTGCCCGCAACTGATCTCCTTCCAAGAGAATTTTCCGCTGCATTTGACGGAATTCGTCGATCTGATCACGTGTCAACCCAACTCCCAATCGTTCGGGTAACGGAGCCCCCGATGCGAGTCGATCGTTAAGCTGCTTGTCCATTTCTTCCAGTGTGTTTAAATAGACGAACTTTTCCGGTGAGTCAATTAGTGTTTGGGCTTTGATTTCGTAGTTTTGTCGCATGTTTTGAATGAGATTTCTCGCTTCTTGATAAATCTGTGATTGTTGAATTTTCGCTGCTTCACCCACACCAGTATTGGCATTACCTACACCAGTATTGGCATTACCGTATTTCGAATCCGTTGCATTGGAATTGTCCAACGATTTCTCTGACGTCTGCTTTGGCTGTACCTGTGGTTGCGGTTGCGGTTGTGGTTGTTTTGGTTGATCCTTATCAGCGATAAATTTCAGCAACATCTCCGAAAGTTGTGAAACTTGGTGCTGCAAGCCATCCAATTGTTTCTTTGTTTCATCTGCTTTTTCAGCAATCACCGGTACTGGTATTGATGTCGGTAGGAGGACGGGTTGTTGTAACATCGTTCGTTGTGGAGTGGGTGCTGATGATGTTTGTTTAGGGATGATTGATGGGTGAGATGGCATGGGGGATGCAACAAAAGGATGAACAGGTTGAGGATCATTAACCACATAACTTGGCGCCAATGGTGAGCTTGTATTGGTCATCAAGAGATCTGATGATCCAAAAGTTTTGCCCGAAAGAGGCGCGCGTTTCAGTTCGACTCGACGGGACGAACGAGACTTTGAATCACTTGCAAATATTGAAGGAAATGCCCGTTCTGCATCTTGGCGAGATTTGGAATTTTCACGTTTTGATTCCGAATGTCTATCTTTAAGTGATTGAGGAATGACAATAGAAGAAGCTTTTCCCACCCCGTGATCTTTTTTATTATGTTGCTTAAACGATGTTCCAGACGACAGATCTTGTTTGATTTCACCCTCCGCTTTCACTTGACCTTCCCGTTTGATCTTTGTAGATTGCGGTTTCGTTTTACCTTCCGGTTTCTCCTTGGATTCTTTTTTTACAGGTTGAGATTGCTTTCGAGTTTGAGAACGTTTCAGAATCTCTTTCAAATCTTGATCATCATCTTCCTCCTCTTCTTCGTCCTCTTCTTCCTCATCCTCTTCTTCTTCATCTTCTTCTTCTTGGTCATCATCATCATTTTCAATCGGTTTCGAGCTCCGTGTTGGAACCGGCCTCTTGAATGTTTTCGTTTTTCGCTTCAATCTAGTCTCGCGAGTGGTGGTAGGCTTGGTTTTCAATTTTCTCATAGGCTTTTTTGACTTCTTTGGTTCATCTGCCACGAAAGGCGCCGATGCTGCGGTTTCTACGACATCCGTCTTTGGTTGTTCATTTACCTCTCCACCAACATTCATATCGAAATTAGGGTCACGATCACCGATTAAAATTTGTGGAGTGAATTTGGTCGGTGTTACCCGAATTTCTTCGTCATGCTCGAAATTTTCGTCTGTAGGCGAAATTTCAGGAATTGATGCAAGCGAAGAAAACGGAAATTTCACCAATTCTTTTTCCTTGTGCTCATCTTTTTTTCCGCAATCTTTTTCTTGATTGTTTTCCAAAGTGAAAATATTTTGAATTTGTTGCCGTTTGTTTTCTTCCCGTTCTTTTTCTCGCAACTCTTGTACTTTTCGCTCGTTTTCTTCGCGTTCTTTTTGTTGCAACTCTCGTACTTTCCGCTCGTTTTCTTCTCTTTCTTTTTGTTGAATTGCTTTTTGTTGCAGTTCTCGTACTTTTCGGTCCTTTTCTTCCCGTTCTTTTTCTTGAATTGCTTTTTGTTGCAATTCTTCTACTTGCCGCTGCTTTTCTTTCTGCTCGTTTCTTTCCTTGACCTCTTGTTCCTTTTGTGAAATTCGCTGTTGCAATCGAGAACGTTCCATTTCATCCACATGTTTTCTCTCTCGTTCATCTTTTTCACGTCTCGAAACGGGTCTTTCTGGGAGTGTTACGTCATGACGTCTACAAAATTCGAGCAAAGATTTCGGAGGCCAAGCTTCGGTCGCTGCTGCATTCAAATCGGTATGATATAGCAATCGTTTCAGCTCCACAATATATTTCACCAAATCTTTGTGATGTATTTTATGCCCTTCTTTCAGTTTACTCCACGTGTTTGCCACCTCTTCAGCCAAGAGATCAGGATGTCGAGCCAACCATTCGGTCGTTCGTCGATGATCAACGGATTGATGGTACTCCAATCGCTCCATCATTTGGTCGATGGTTAATCCATGAAACGGAATTTCTCGCAGACCAAGAGTGAGCCAGGTTCCTTCCGAGGAATTGTGTTCGATAACGTCCAACTTTGGAATATCGGGTTTCTTCTCATTCCCTTTTTTCTCTTCCTTTTTCTCTTTTTCTATCCGTTTCTCATTCGCTTTTTCTTTCCGCTGCTCTTTTTTCTTCAGCGGTTGTTGTTCTTTTCCAGGCTTTGGTTCTTCCGGAACGGCGGATACATTTTCGATTTCTTTTTCAACAGGTTGAGAAAGTGGATTAAAAGCATCGGAAAAATCCAACACGCGTAGAGGAGGAGGGGATGGAAGAGAAGGAGGAGGAGGAGGAGCGGTGATCGGCTCAACAGTCGAATTGACGAGATCACATACCGGTTTAAAATTCGCGGAACAAGCTTTCGCATCAGTTTTCGCATCAATTTTCGCATCAATTTTCGCATCAATTTTCGCATCAGCTTTCACATCAGCTTTCGCATCATTACTGGATTTTTCAGGATTATCACATTTGCTTTCAGCCTTGATTTCGGATTTCTGCGCTTTGATTTCGGGTTTCTCAGCCTTGAGTTCGGCTTTCTCAGCTTTGAGTTCGATCTCTTGATTCACAATGATAGAATGATCAAGTGGAATTTCAACAGGAATTTTGATATTAGATGACTCAATCGGTGCAACGGTCTCTAAAGAGACGGGTTGGATGAAGGATTCAGTTAACGGTGGTTGTTGTTGTAAAGAGCTTGGTTGAGGGAAAAATGCAGCTCCGAATTCGGCAAAACTCATCAAGGGCCCCGTTGATTGATTGAAGGCTTGTGAAGCAGGCATTGAATTGTTCAACGGTGGGACCAATTGATTTTGATTGAACGCATCGAACGAATTCAAGGTGGGAAACGTAAACGGTACGGAATCTGTAGAATCCAATGATGGTTTCTGTTGAGACGGTGGAAACGTAATAGGTGACGTCGTATCAAATGGATTAGATTGGACGTGTGAATCTTGCATCATTTGTGGTTGTGGTTGTGGGTGAGGCTGTGGTTGATTTTGTGATTCTTGTTGTGTCGGCACTGGCTGAGGCTGTGAATCCGGTTGAACTGATTTCTTCTTTTGTTTCTCGGGTTTAATGCCCATAATTAAATTAGTATTTAATCGATTCACAAGTTCCGGTGGAGGCTGAATGCCGAGTTTCGGTCGATCACGCATCCAATTACTATTTGCAAAAATCAAATACGGATCAAGAATCCCTTCAGGATCGATATCTAACAATGTCGGCGGTTCCCTTTCTTCGTCGTCATCGTCCTCGTCGTCCTCATCGTCATCCTCATCTTCCTCCTCGTCGTCTTCTTCATCGGCACTATTCTCATTAATTTCGGCATGATCATCAACGCTAATAGCATTTTCAGTATCCATCTACAAGGAAATGAACAGAAAAAAAAATGATGAACAACTCTTCACTTATCCAAAAAACAAACGAATGAACTGAAAGAGTACAAAAAAAAAGAAAAAAAAATTATTGTTTTTACAATGAGAAAGTGCAGGCAAAATTTGAAATCATGCAAGATAAATTTCATTCCACGGAAAATGATCTTGAATAAAACATCGAATATCTTCCAGGTTGAAAAACATATGCAAACCTTCTAATGCATCGATCACCGGCACATGTTTCGCTTGCATCATATTAACACAAGTGAAATCGGAACTACTGATAACGGAAATTTCTGACTCAGAGACTGGAGTTTCGACGGCCGTCTTGGTATTGATCGTGTTTGGATTACCAATGAGTTTGGTCGATGGCGGAGGAGTCGCGACAAAGTCAGAGGATCGAACGGTAGAAGAATAAACAAACCTGGTATTCCACATGTCTTGTACGGCTTTATACATACCACGCTTTTTCATCGATACAAAATCGTGACGAAACAATCTAAACTGACCACGCATTAAATCTCGCAGCAAACATGACGGTTCATACCCACCCGATAAATTTCGATGGATGGGTAAATAGTTGTGACGAAGTAATGCTTGATTTAGTAAACTTCCATCGACTTGCCAGTCGTCGATCGCGATTGTAATTCCAGGATATTGCACTCGCAAATTCAACAAAAAAGAAGCGAGTTGATGCATGGCTGCCGCTTCCGTCCATCCTTTGGAAAGTTCTCGTAAATAATCATGAACTTGTTTTCGTTCCTTTGATTCCGTTTCCCAAAACTCCCAACCCTTCTGTGAATATTCTTTTTGTTTTCTTTCAACACCGATTTGAAAATACTGAATAAAATGTCGGTGGTATTTCGAATACCGTCCGTGCACGACTCCCACGTGAAAGATTGGACCTAAATTACTATCACAAGCTTCGACGTCAATGACCGCAAAATGTTGTTCAATATGGTTTTGAGAATCCGACAATGATTTCAAACTCTCTTTTTTTACCTCCTTGAGGAGTGAAGTGGTTGGTACGGTTGTTGTTGTCGCTGGTATCGTTGCTGGTACCGTTGCTGGTACTGTCGTTGTCATTGTGCTCGTTGGCGTTGTTTGAACGGTACTGATTTGTTGAACAGGAGTCACCGGTGTAACGGGTGTATTCGCCTGACTTTTCGAAGACGTATGTAAGAGTTTACTGCTAGATGGTGATGAAGACGGAACGATTGGATTGCGGCTAAAATGTCGATGAGATCCATTACGATTGTTCCAAAATGCTGGAAATTTACGAAACCCACCACTTACGACTGGCATCGTTTGAACAGATTGATCATCTCGGCGTCTCCACGAACCCAACAACGACGGTCTTTCGTCACTATCATCATTTGAGCTTGGAGTTTTCTCTTTTTCATTCTCATCCATATCATAACAAATACCAAAAACTTTTTTTTTAACCTCCACCCGAAAAAAAAACGCCGCAGTTGTTTTCACTTTAATTTCAAAGTACAGATCATCCTTTTTTCTCGTTTCGTAAATGGAAAAAAATATTTTTTTTTTTAAATTTTATTTTCGCCACCAAACTTTTTTCTTTATTTTCCACACATATATACACACAGAATTGGTTCTGTATGTTTTTTTTTCTTATTTTGTGATTTTCTTTTTCATAGTTTATATGGATAAGAGTGATGATAAGAATGAGGACGGAGATGAGGACCTGGAAGAAGACGACGATGACGATGCGGACGCCAAGAAAGAGCCTGATGGAAACAAATTGGTTCCTGTTAAAACACGTAAAAAGAATGTAACGGGAAAATTATTGTTGGAAGGAGATTGGATTCTGTTCGATTATGGCCGGTGTGTATTGGAAGGATGTGTGACTGGACTACAGAAACATGGACTAGTCGTGAAAGTACAACGAACCATTTCATCCAGCGTCAAATATCCGTGGTCTCTAAAAAGCGAACCCACTGCAGCCCAACGATCTTCTTATTCGCAAAAAGATGATGTCAGGATTTCTAAGGGATCTGTTTTGATACTTCTTCCGTACGATTGTGATGATTCAATATATGTTGTCCGTCGAAATTTTCCCTTAAATGTGTCATGTTCAGTTTTTCAAAGCCATTATCATAGCGTCCTGAAAGGATTTAAGGATCATTTTCTCCGATTAGGTGATCAAATTGAGATCATGTTACAGGGTGCAACTTTACGAGACGAGCATTTGAACGATGACTTCATTATCAAGGATCAGAAGAAAGCCGAGCAAGAATATCACGAGGACGAGGTTTGTCCGTATGAAACCGTCATGGCCACAGTGACCATGCAAACGGTCGACCATGTGAGAATTCATTATCACTTGGAGTCAACGAAACAAAGGGAAAAGGAAAAGGAAAAAGAACAGGAAAAGAGAAAAGAGAACTCCACACAAAAAACGGAAGAAATGATACCCCGGTGGTCATTAAGATGTTGGCGACGAATCAAGTCGGGTGTAAAACGATCACTTAATCCATCCTTAGATGCTTCATCTCCCTTACATTTCAAACCGTCGTCTGAATCTCTTCTCAAATGAAACCAAAGCGAGACAAAAAGTAGAGTACATTGTTTTTTTTTGATATTGTTTTTTTTTGTCATCGTTTTGTTTTATGTTTAGATGATACGGAAGCGAAAACGTGTCGAGTCAAAACATAAATCGGTAGATCAAGAAGCGGAGGAAACAGGTGGTGATACGGATATCATTCAAGGGCGTGCTGATGCTTTTCGGTTGCGTCGCAAACAAAGGCAATCACATGGGTTGATTTTACGTGGTACATCCGAGGAGCACGAACGAATCATACAAGCTGAACGTACATCGGCCGTCCAGTCACACATCCGGGGTGACGGCAAGTTTTTCTTTACAGCCAAGCAGCAACTGTTGATGAAGAAACGTGCGAGTGATTCGATGCAATTTTGTTTTGATCATAAAAAGCATGAACCCGTATTGGTTGGTGATTTAATGGCGACTTTGTCGCTTCCGAAAAAACCACGTTACCTTTTGTTTGATGGCGCACACGTTTATGAATTTCCTTCTGAAAAAACCATGTGTCGTTGGTGGTATCGGAAATATGATAGCAAAAACGAAACCGAAAATCCTCTGAATTGTAATGAACAACCAGAGGAAGAGGAAGAAACGGAGGAACCTCGATACAAATTGAAATTTCCAACAACCAGCAATGATGGTATTACCGATGAAAAAGCTGACAAAAAAGAAAACGAGCAAGGAGAAGAAGAAGAAGAAGAGGAAGAAGAAGAGGAAATGATTTTAGACGATCCAGTATCATCCGATCAACTGAAAACATTATCAGTCGAGCAACGTCGTGCGTTTGATCAAGCGACGACGACCAGTACAAGCATCTTTCTGACGGGCGAAGCCGGAACGGGAAAAACGTACGTTCTTCGACTGATCGTGCAACAATTGCGTTCCATGCATCATCCTGGCGCGGTTGCCGTTGTCGCCCCTACAGGAATGGCTGCCCAGGCGATTGATCGCGCTCAGACCGTCCACTCGTTGTTGCGTCTTCCACCTGCATTGTACAAAGCCACTGTGGAACGAGCATGGGCATATTTAAAGAAAAAACCTCTCGTTTTGATTCAACTGCAATTTCTGAAAAAACTCGTCATGGATGAAATGTCGATGCTTTCGAAAGAGTTGATCTTGTTCATGGATCAACTTCTTCGACGAATTCGAAACACTCCGAATCAACCCTTTGGTGGGATTCAAGTGATCGGATGTGGTGATTTTTATCAATTACCACCCATTGCAACCTCGCAACTCATTGCTGACGAAGAACCACCCAATGAAACAGAAGATCCTACATTGAGAAAAAAAGTCAAAAAGAACGCTTCTACCAAACAATCAGGCTCTACCAAACAAACAGGAAAGAAACCTGCGAATAAACAATCGGAAAAGAAAAAAGGTATACACCCGTACTTGTTCTTTCTCGTTTTTTCAAGCACTTCCTCTTGACAGAAATCATTCAATATTGCTTTCAAGCTGTTAGAGTATGGAATGAGTTGTTTCCGATGAGACATGTTCACATGCTTCGAGTCTGCTATCGTCAACGTGGTGATGGCGAATTCTTGCGATTACTCAA
>Ga0206800_1035_pt1 | contig 26439 bp, 19 predicted proteins | sample Alteio_BWOrgCont_64_FD_152898 | JGI IMG/M metagenome (GOLD analysis project Ga0206800, IMG submission 152898) | Enriched cells from forest soil in Barre Woods Harvard Forest LTER site, Petersham, Massachusetts, United States -... | ecosystem: Environmental > Terrestrial > Soil > Temperate forest >... | reverse complement strand
ACAAGATATTCATCAGCTGTACACTATTTATGGAAGAGATGCGGCAAAAGCCTTGCATTCCTTATTCAGCACCAAAGTATTTTATCGGAACCAAGAGCCAGAAACCAATGCTTGGATGTCTAATGTTTTGGGACAAGTTGAGACCTTAGAAAAGAAAGAAGGGTTTTCCTACGGCGCTCATGAAATGCGAGATGGGATATCGATTCACCAAGAACGAAGACGAGAATCCGTGGTTAAACCCTCAGATTTCTTGGAGCTAGCGGACTTACAAGCCTATCTGCGCTTGCCGGGTAAGTGGCCCGTCACAAAGCTACAATTTACCTTTAAAGATCGTGAAGAGATTGCGGAGCCTTTTGTGGCAGGCAGTTTAAGCGAAGTATCACTTTTAGAAAAAATGAAACCTGAGAGCAGTTCAGGAGGGGAACAAATAGCGACAAAAGAGAACAATCATGTCAGCGAAAATGTGGATTCCTTAGAGATAAAATCTCTTAAAACGGCAGTTCGTAAAAAGATCAAAACACTCATTAAGAGCAAGAAAAAAATTAAAGAGATGAATATTTAAAATGCTTAGTCTTTATACTTTAAAATCCGCTGCAGATGCTTCCACGTATTACCAGCAAGGAGATTACTATACTCAGGGTGGCGCAGATGAGTATAGTCACTGGTTAGGCAAAGGGGCAGAAAGGCTAAATTTAAACGGACCAGTCGATTTTGCGGTTTTTAGCAATCTACTAGAAGGTCGTTTGCCGAATGGTGTTTTAATGAAGCAAACGGAGAAGGGTGGCTATCATCGTCCTGGTTATGACTTAACCTTTTCCGCTCCTAAATCCGTTTCAATCCTAGCATTGGTCTCTAAAAGTGAAGTTGTTTTAGAAGCCCATCGAGAGGCTGTCCAAAAAACTTTGGACTATTTTGAGTCTAAATATGCAGGATGCCGGAATAAAAACCGTGGCGTTATGACTGTTGAGAGAACGGCTAACTTTACGGTCGCGGCCTTTGAACACAGTGATTCTAGGGCCGGAGATCCAGCTCTCCACACGCATTGTGTTTTGATGAATGTGACTCAAAGAGCCAATGGAGATTGGCGAACCGTTTTTGCCGATGAGTTTTATACCCATGTTTTGTTAAATGGCAAAATATATGATTCACATTTGGCGCAAGGACTCATGCAGCGTGGTTTTGAGTTGGAGGTGAATGAAAAGGGCAACTTTGAAATAAAAAGCGTTCCAGAAGATATTATTCATTTTTATTCAAAGCGCAGGCAGGAAATTGAAAGCTGGCTCAAAGAGAATAATTTATCCGGCAGCAAAGCTGCCGAAACAGCCAACTTTTTTACCCGTGGGGCTAAGGTTTCTCTCAATCCAGAAGAACGCACCGAACGCTGGATAGAAGAATTGCACTTCTTGGGGTCTAGCATTGAAAAAATGAACGAAATTGTTGAAAAGGCAAAAGAACGCGGCCCCGTTCTAGCGCCAGATCCGGTTGTTTTAGCGGAAAATGCCATCCATTCGGCCATCAATCATTTGAGCGAAAAAAGAAGCTCTTTTTCTTTTCAAGAGCTGATTAAAACAGCAAAACTGATATCATTGTTGCCGGTTAATGAGGGAGATTTGTTAGAAGCTATTGAAAAAAAGATTGGTCATAAAGGACTCATTTATCTGGAAAATAAATTATTAACGACCGTTGAGGTGATGGATTTAGAACAAAAAAATGTTGCCTCAATGCGGCAAGAGAAGGAAACCGTCGATAAAATGTTGCCACAATGGATTGCCAGTTTGGTAGTTCCCTTTAAGACGGGTGATACCCTAGAACAAGAGGCTTTAGTAAGTCTTTTGTCCAATAATGACTGCCAGGTTTTATTGAGCGGTAATTCTAAGGTAATAATGGATCAGACCCTAAAAAACTATATTGAAATCAGCAGCGCGCAAAAATTTTATCCCCGAGTGTTGGTCCAAAATAAAATGAATGTAGAGAGATTCAAAAATCAGCTTAAAACCGAGCGCGTGGCGACCATCGAAGGATTTCTGTTAGCGTGTGAAGAACGGGCCGATAAAAGAGGCGAGCCTCAGCATTTGTTAGAGGCATGGGATAGACGCATTAAAAGAAGAACGGCTCGAGATGTCTGGATAGTCCATGGCGATATTTCAACGCGGCAACTGAATCGCTTGGGACATTGGGCAGAAGAGTTTGGAGCGAGAGTTGTGCTGACGGAGCTTAAAAAATGCTCTACCCTAGAGTCACTTAAAACAGCGGGTATTGCCGAGATAAAGCTTCGAGCCACCAAAGATAATATTGTGCAATTACAAAGCCAAACCGTTTTATTAAGAGAAATAAAACGGCTGGAGAAAACCAATCATATTTTAGTGGTGAAAGAGGAGGGTCGTCAGTCATCATTAATGGGCCGGTTAAGCGCTAACCCTTCCGAGCGCTTACTCATTACCTTAACCGCTGCTGAGAGTTTTTCTTTCAATCAGTTGGCAAGACAAGCGCTGAAGGAAACAGGCGTTTTGCAAGGTCCAGCACATCTTGTGAAGGTTTTGCGGCCATTGAATTTGAGCGTTGAAGAAAAAAGTTGGCCTCATCTTTATCAGCCTGGGGATGTGATTCGTTTTAATCGAGCACTGCCTGAAACGTCGATAAAAGAGAGCAATTATTTTACGGTTCATCAGGTTAACTTAGAGCGCGGCATCATTGAACTGAATCAAGGCGTAACGCAAATCTCTTGGGACCCACTCTCTCATAAAACGTTATTGAAACACTTGGAGGTTTTTAAACCGGAGGACAGAACACTGCAAGTGGGAGAATGCTTGGTTTGGAATCGTACAGTCAAGGAATTAAATCGAATTAAGGGTGAACGAGCTTGGGTGACGGCGATTGAGGGAGAGTCAATCTCCCTGAAGCTTAAAAATGGTTTGGAGACGACTTTGGAAAAAGGAGTTTTGAGGGAACAGCATTGGGAGTATGGTTATGCCGTTCATTTAAAAGAAGCCGAATTTCAATCTGCTAAAAATCTTACCGTCGTCTTGGAGGATAAAGCACTGAATGCTAAGAATATTTTGAGATTGAGTGATTTACTGATTGATGCTAAGGCGCAAAAGATTCCTACCGAAGTGGTGTGCTGCGATTTGCCCAAGCTCATTCAAGCTATTCAATCTGGTGGCTATCGTTCGTTGACGCTTGATCCGATGATTGAAGCGCCTTATCAACGAGAAAAAGCTTTAGAAAACTATCAAACCTTAGCAACGGAACCTCTTTTTAATCGCTTGCACAGTGAATATCTCAAAATGAACCAAAGTAATTCTGATTTGGCGCAAGCGTCTCACTCCGACGTGGTCAGGCCTGAGCTAAGAATTGCCTGCGATGTGGTCGACAAAATCGCGCTTTATCATTCGGAACGAGAGGCTGTCTTTGGGGTTGAGTCGTTAATGAAGCACTCCGTTCAATTAGGCGCCCTCATGACCTCGGTGGAAGCGATTGAGGAAGCGATTCAATTAGCGTTCGAAAAGGGCTGGCTTATTCCGACAGGCAAAAATTCATCCGGTGAAAAGCTCGTCACGACGAAACATACACTATTAATTGAAAAACTCTGTATTCAAAAGATGCAGGAGGGAAAAAATAAATTAAAGCCTATTTTGACGAAAGAATCATCTGAAATCCAACCAATACTTAATCACCGCTGCTTGACGGAGGGACAAAAAGAAGCCGTTCAATTAATCCTCACGACCCCTGACCGAATGGTGGCTATTCAGGGAGTTGCTGGGGCAGGGAAAACCACGGCTTTGAAGGAAATTAAGCGTCTTTGTGAGTCCAATCATTACACTTTAGTATTGGCCAATACCGGAAGCGCCAAAAATCAAGCCAAGTTTGCCTCGGGCATTGCGGCCAAAACCACGGCACAATTTTTAACGCATTTGGAAAAAGAGATCGAGAAAGATTTAAATCAAGCCAAAAAAGACCACGGTGGTAATCGTTTGTTTATTCTTGACGAAAGTTCGCTCACTTCGGCCCGAGACTTGTTGAGACTCCAAAGAGTGGTGGAACAATTAGACGCAAAATTAGCGCTGGTGGGAGACTTTAAACAACAAGGTTCAATTGGAGCAGGGGTGGGCTTTCTCTCTTTACTGGCTTATGGCATTGACAAGGCTGTGATGCGAGAGAATGTTCGCTTAAAAGATGCCACTGCTTTTTCTGCCATGAAGCAAGCTTATCAGGGTGATATAAAAGGCACTTTGGTGACCTTGAAACACAATATTGAAGAAATTCCGAATAAAACCGAAGCCTTAGAAAGAATTGTCACCGCTTATTTTGCTGTATCACCCCTCGAAAAAGATCTGTTGATTATTACGCCTTTAAATAAGGACCGACTTTTTGTGAATCATGCCATTCGGGAAAAGTTAAAAGAACAAGGCGTTTTGACCGAGGGTCAAACCGTTAACGTCTTTGTGTCGACTGACAAACGAGAGGTGGGTAAGCGGGATATTTTCAGTTACCAATCTCAGGATGTGATTCGGTTCAATACCCATCAACCGCGTTTAGGCGTCCAAGCGGGTGATTACGCGGATATTCTTCATATTGATCTAAAACATCAACGTTTAACGTTAAAGATTGAGGGTAAAGAATCCTTTTATTGGTCGCCTAAAAATTTAAGAAAACCAGAGGCCATTGAAATTTATCGCCGAGAACAAAGAGAGTTTAGTCGGAATGACATCATTGTTTTCAAGAGAAATTTTGAGAAACAAGGGATTTTTAACGGTGATAAAGCGACGGTATTAAAGATAGAGCATGGAAAGGCTGATTTTTTGCTGTTTGACGGTAATACCGTTCGCCTGGATTTGACACAAGCGCAAAATCAACATCTCGAGTATGGCTATGCTTTAACCACTTATGCCGCACAAGGCAAGGATGTTAAATTTGTGATTGCTTATCTTGAAGGACTTAGAGAGCTCACGCGCAAAACGACTGAACTTAAAATTGGCGATGTGATTGTTCTCCCTAAAGAAGAGCTACAATCTAGTCAATATCCAGGAGAACATTCTAAAGTGGTTAAAGTTCAAGCTATCACGGAAGAAAAATTAATTTTAAATGATAAAAATGGTCATGTCTATGAGATGAAGGCAAACAAAGAAGGTATTTGGTCGTATTTTCCACCTTCTGGGGAACGAAAAGAAAAAGACTTTCCGTTATCGACTTCGCAAGAAAGCCTCATTATTGATATTACCCGCGGTGATGGGCTTCTATTAATTGTTCCTTATTTGGAGGATTGCCAAAAAATCTTAGAGAAACATCAGCAGCTTAAAATGTCTGCCTTAAGTCACCTCGATCCCAATTGGCAAAAACGACAGGATATCGTGCATCGATTGGTTGAAGATATTAAGGGGAAATCGGAAATCGTTGAGCTTAAACAAACGGCCTCTCAAAAAGAAGCTTCAGAGAGCGTTGTTCGATTTGGTGAAAAACACAAAACACTTTCAACGGAACCTTTTAGAACTCCTTTAAAAGGATCTTTTATCGACAAGGATGAGATAAATCAGCGCTTAGAACGAGATATTTTAGGATATGCGACGCAATGGCTTGGAAATCCCAGTTCGGTCTCGGGTCGCGAAGCGCGGTGGGGCAGAAAAGGTTCATTATCATTAACCTTAAATGGGCCGAGAATCGGGTGTTGGAGCAATTGGGAAACTCATCAAAAAGGCGGTGATTTAATTTCTCTGTACATGAATCTTTATTCTGTTCCGTTTAAAGATGCTATCCAGGAACTTGCTAAGAACACTGGTCTGAAAGTTGAAGAGAATTCTAATTTTTCTAAAGTTTTAGCTAAAAGCTTGAAAGAAGAGTCTAAAAGCCTTAAAAATCAGATAGCATTAGCACGAGAGAAGCAAGAAAGAGTTAAAAAAGCTTTAGATCTTTATAATAAAGCCATTCCCATTTACGGGACTCTGGCGGAAAGGTATCTCAGAGAACACCGTGGAATCTTAGGAGAGTTACCAAATGATTTTAGATTTTTAAAAGCAGATAAACATCTCGATACCCATAGATACGTTCCAGCATTAATAGCTCCCTATCGAGATAAAGATAATCAAATGGTTGGGGTGGTTAGAATTTATTTAAATGCAGACGGTAGCAAATACAGTGACACTTTTACAGATGCCAGAGGAGAGCAAGCACAAGCCACTTCTAAAGCAAATCGAGGGGTTACTTCTCATGGCTTAGTCAGGGTACAAGAAGGCTTAACAGAAAGAACACTGTGGGTAGCAGAAGGAATAGAAACGGCATTAAGTGTGGCAACCGCAGTTCCTACCCAAACTGTGGTCGCCAGCATTTCCGCTGGCCAAATTTCTACCGTTCCAATAGGACCTGAAACCCAAAAAGTGATTATTTGTGCGGATAACGATCCGGCAAGTTCGGAGACTAAAAAAAGTGTGATAAAAGCGGTAGAGTCTTTTTTGTCGCAAGGTGTCAGAACATTTATTGCATTACCGCCTAGTATCCCAGAAGGGATGAAAAAGTATGATTTTAATGATTTACTCAAAGATCACGGTCTAACAGCGGTTGAACATTCATTAAATCTAATGGTTGAAATCAAAGACGCTGGTTTGTTAAAGATGAAAGAAACTCGGTTAGAAAGTAATTTAAACCAACTGAGACTAGAAAATACAAGATATAATGAAAAATTATCCTCCCCTTCTTTGGAGCGCCGCTTAAATGAAAAAGTGAAAGAGATGGAGCGTTAGAAAATGAATTTAGATTAATTTTATGACTAGAAGAAATTAGAGTGAAAAGTTTAAATAATTCTAAATTTATGTTTCAAATACACAAGTAAGATTTTAATTTCGTCTGGAAAGTAGTCCTGGGCGTTTGTTTTAAGCGATTTGTGTTTTATTTTTGGTAAGAGCAGTATATTCAAATTGATTGGTCAAAGAGGTATAATAATCTGTTCAAAGTCTTTTAGTAAGTTAATTTCAAAGGGTTTAAATATGAAAAAAAGCAATTGCATTTTAACAATCTTAATACTAGTGCTGTTTTCTTCTCTTGTTTCAGCCAAACAAGTAGAACCTGGCGAACAATCTGATCTGGAAATCATTATTTATAGTAAAAGCGAAGATCAAAATAGTAAAGAATGGTTACGAAAAGCAGCAGAACAAGGAAACATATCTGCGCAATTTGATTTGGGTGTAATTACTTATCAGGAAGGTAACCACACGGAAGGAAAAAAATGGTTAAAGAAGGCAGCTCAGCAAAAAAATACATTTGCGCAATCCAGTTTAGGAGTTTTTCTCTATAATGAGGGTAATCACACGGAAGGAAAAAAATGGTTAAAGAAGGCAGCCCAGCAAAAAAATACATTTGCACAGTCTAATTTAGGAACTTTTCTCTATAGAGAAGGTAATCGCACCGAGGGTAAAGAGTGGCTAAATAAGGCGGCCAAACAAGGTAACACACTTGGACAATCCCAATTAGGTTCCTTCCTCTATAAAGAAGGCAATCACATAGAGGGTAAAGAGTGGTTAAAAAAGGCGGCTGACCAAGGAAATGCAATTGCACAATCTCAACTGGGGTTTTTCCTCTATGAGGAAGGTAATCATACAGAGGGTAAAGAATGGCTAAAAAAAGGAGCTGACCAAGGAAATGCAATTGCACAATCTCAACTGGGGTTTTTCCTCTATAAAGAAGGTAATCATATAGAGGGTAAAGAATGGCTAAAAAAAGCGGCTGAACAAGAATATTCAACTGCGCAATTTAACCTGGGTGCCCTTCTCTATCAGGAAGGTAATTGTGCAGCAGGAAAAAAGTGGTTACAAAAAGCGGCAGAACAAGGAATCGCAATCGCACAATCTGACTTTGGTTATTTTCCTTATAAAGAAGGCAATCACACAGAGGGTAAAGAATGGCTAAAAAGAGCGGCTGAACAAGGATATGCGCTTGCACAATCTAACTTGGGTTCCTTTCTCTATAAAGAAGGCAATCATACAGAGGGTAAAGAATGGTTAAAAAAGGGAGCTGATCAAGGAAATGCAATTGCACAATCTCAACTGGGGTTTTTCCTCTATCAGGAAGGTAATCAGGCAAAAGGTAAAGAATGGCTAAAAAGAGCGGCTGAACAAGGTAGCGAAGCCGCAGAAAGAAATTTAACTATTATTCTTGATAAAGAAACTTCTAAAAGAGCTAGTGGTGTTTTCTCAGACAAATATAACCACTTTTAACACCTAAGATAAATCTGAGCAAAAGACAATACGACAAAGTTAGATCCAGAAATTTCATCAGTATTTAAGCCTCAATTACAAGATGTTATAGTTAACTAGCTAGTTCTATTACAGATCTCCTCCCGTCATTACCCAAAACCCAAGGGAAAAGGGAAATATTTTAAAGCTATATAAATTTATAGCTTTGGATACAAAACTCTCTGAATCTTTTGAATTAAAATATGCCGAAAAGCTTGAGAAAATAGAAGGGGAGAGGGGGAGCTGGAATATTGGTTCAGCTTTTGCAAGATAAGTTTAAGGATATTCTGCTCACTTATCAGTACAAGGTAGAACAGGCTAAAAATACGTCGGTTTTAAATAAACTTAGTTATAATAAAAACTATTTATTCTGTTGGTGATTTTTTCATCAAACTCTTAAAAAGTTTTTCAGCCTTTTTCTGGGCTGTTTCACAAAGCTCAGAGCCATCTTCTGCTAAATTTAGTAGACTTTCTTCAATTAAACAGTAAGACATGAGAGCATAAGTTAAAGCGTGTCTTTGCATTTTTTGAGAGCTGACCTTTACGTTTTCTGACTCATGATTTTCCAAAGCCGATCGCAAGAGATACCGAATCACATCACTAACGTCATCTCGTTTCAATTCTTCCTTTTTTAGCAATAACTCTTCATAGAGCTGTTCTGATAGTTTGAGAGAAATTTGCGGCATGTTTTTGCTCCTTTGCAAAGCGTAATACTGTGTTTGGTTCTCAGTAATACTTTGAATTGTAAAGTATTACAATGTATTACAAAAGAAATTTATAACTTTTTGAAATTAAAGTAATTTATTTTTTAAAATGACGAAGCATTACAGAAAATTACGAAGTATTACGCCCGTATTACGAAGTATTACCAGCCCTAATTCGAAAAAAAGTTAAAATGTTCAAAAATCCTGTAAATATCAGAGAAAAGTTAAAAAAATGGGGCAGTGCGTAGTGTGTGCGAAAAATATTTATGGGGTGCTTTAGTGACTTAGAGCAGAGGTTTCATCTTAAATTTGGAGGCCGGAGCGGCCATTTTAGAGCGGGAAAATGGGTGAGCAGCTAAAGGCGAGGCACTCCCAACAATGGATTAATCAGCCCAGAAAGGGACGCCAAAAAAATCCCATAACTTAGAAAATATACAGTAATACGGGAACTAATAGACCACTTTTCTCTCTTGAAAACCTATAGCACTAGGTGATATACTTTAGGAATGAACGGAATCTATAAAGTCCCTTATTTCAATCGATGGATGAAAAAAGCAAAGCTGACGGATCAAGTGTTATTAAGGGCCGTTGATGAAATGAAAAAGGGCCTGATTGATGCGGATTTAGGAAATGGCTTAGTCAAGAAAAGATTGGCTATAGGTAGTCGGGGAAAAAGTGGAGGCGCAAGAACAATCATTGCAACCAATAAGAGAGATCGCTGGATATTTTTGGTTGGGTTTATGAAAAACGAGCGGGCTAACATAACCCCAAAAGAAGAAGAGGCTTTAAAGGAAGTGTCATCTGATTTGTTAAAGTTAAGCCAAGCAGAAATAGAGTGTGTGGTAAGTAGAAAGGTATTAGTGGAGGTGTTAAATGAAAAACCGGATGCAAACTAAAAAAAGTAAAATTTTAAGCACTGTTCATGAGACGGCTAAAGCTCTTCATAAAGTTGGTTTAATAGATAAGAAAGCCATGGATAAGTACGACATTTTATGTATTGAGGCAGTTCCAGAATACCCTCCTCAGAAAATTAGAGCGTTGCGAAAACGGTATAATATTAGCCAGGCTGTTTTGGCGGGGCTCATTAATACCAGCCTCTCTACTGTTTCTAAGTGGGAAATAGGAGAAAAGAACCCAAGTGGACCCTCTCTTAAGCTGCTGAACATTTTGGATAAGAAGGGCATTGAAGTACTAACTGGTGATTATCAACGTACACACTGATTAGATAATGGGTAACTGATAAAAAGAGAGGGATAATATCATGGGTAATAAATATTTAGGTGAGCTATGCACGAAAGTTGTGTTTGAAGCATTAGGCGGCGTCCCTTGCATTGATTAATTCACCCGTTAATTGGCTTTCGCCATTCACAAACTTAACGCCCTTAATGACTTCAGCTAACCACTGAAACCCATACAAACGTATCCAATGCTTCTCAGCACTTTGACATAATTTGAAAACCATTGTCAATATCGTCGTTCTAGAGAAGCAACCTTTCGCTTTTTTCGTTCGATGTCGAACCGTTGAAAACGTCGATTCGATCGGATTCGTTGTTCGCAGTGGCTTCCAATGCTCCGCAGGAAAATCAAAAAACGTTAATAACACTTCTCGATCTTTTAATAAACATTTCGTTGCCTTCGGATATTTTGCAGAATAAGAACGAATAAAATCATCAAATGCTTTATCAGCATTCACTCGAGTTGGACTCATCCATATTTTGTGTAAATCCGATTTCGCTTTGATCTGAAGCGTTCTGGGCAATTTATCTAATACGTTAAGCGTTTTATGTAACCAACAACGCTGATGCCGAGTTTGTGGAAAAACTTCTCGTACCGCTGCCCAAAATCCTAATGCACCGTCACCAGTAGCCACTTGCGGGCCATTTTTTAAGCCCAATGATTGCAAATGATGCATCAAATCTAACCAAGATTCCTTGCTTTCCTGAAAGCCGTCTTCTAATGCAACTAATTCTTTTTGCCCTTGCTCGTTCACACCAATGACGACTAAAACACAGTCTTTGGCGTCCTTCATTCTGGCTTGCAGGTAAATGCCATCAACCCACCAATAAACGTAGACTTTCTTCGATAAATCCCGCTTGTGCCATTCATGATATTCAGACTCCCAAGCCGATTTTAATCGACTAATGACTCCGGGTATAAATTATTCACCTGTTCGCCAAATAACGGAACCAATGATTCTTGAAAAGCGCCAGTAGAAATGCCTTTTAAATAGAGTAAAGGTAAAAATTCATCCATACTTTTGCTTCTGCGTAAATAAGGCGGAATGATCGAAGAAGTGAATTTTATTTTATCGAGGGAAGCTCGATCACGCACTCGAGGAACTTTCACTTCAATAGCGCCAATGCCAGTTTGAATAGCACGTTCTGGTAAATATCCGTTTCGGATCAGCCGTGGCTCACCATTTGGCATTTTCTCCTGATGCAGTGCTAGAAAATTTTGGACCTCAAGCCCTAACGCTGTGCTTAACATCTCCCTTGCACCTTGTCTAGCGATCTCAGTTAGTAAATCATTTGTGGTATTTGTCTCTGGCTTCTTAAACTGAATTAGATTATCTTCAATAGGCCACATAAACTTTAATATGAAGCCATTAAGAAAGCCGGATGAAGCAAATCTTCACGTCCGGATTGAGGTGGCGGGCGATGGAAACGGGGCTAATTGATGTAACATCGAGATTTAGCAACCGCGCCATTGCTCGACCCTACTATTGGAATAATGTTAGATAGAACGTTTTTCTTTATTAACATCTCTAATTTTTCATCGTCTAATAGCTCAAAAAACCTTATTTCTAAAGGGATCTCAGGAGTATTTAAATCTAATTCATAAATACCAAAACGGACAATGTGTCTATCTTGATGATGATGACGACAAACAACTCCAAGATGATTATTTTCCTTGGTATATTCAAAGAAATTTTTCACACTTGTTATTTAGTTGACTCTTTATGGTTTAAAAGCTATAAAAGTTCTCTAATTTTTGATATTTTGTTTTCAACAGATATTGATACAAGGTAGAACCGAACTTAAACAATTGACCTATAGTTAAGCAGTGTAAATAAAAAGCCTTTCCTAAGGGAGTCTTAACATGAAAAAGCATTATGCAAAAACCTATGCAGACGCACACAATCATCTTGGTGGTATTCTATCTATTGATGCTATAAAAGTTATGTTATCTAGCGCTAGAAGGGAGTGGGATGGTCGCGGCTCATTTGACAAAATACCCGCAGTATTAGTTCCAAATGCCTCTACTTTATCTTTTTCTGATAACAGTATAACTAATGATCATGGATGGGTTGATTGTTTAGATGTATTATCTAGGCTTATTGTATTTAGTACGATCGATATTAAATCAAATACAGATAATTACAACTCCAAGACATATCATAGTACTGTAAAAGACATGCTGTTTCTAAATGATGGTGGAAAACACGGTAGCGGTAGAGGCATGAACAGTGTTGGTTTATTGCTAGCAGGTTGTGTTACGTTACGCTGCCTAATAGATAGCTTAAAACTCAAAGAAAATACAGAAAAAAGCCAAGATTTAAATTTTACAGATATCTATTTTAAATACTTACAATCTTTAGGAGAAAAGCAGGTTGACATGGGAGAATTGTTTATAGCTACTTGCTTTACCAACGATTCATTGATTCCTCACAAAGAAGATTGGCTGTTTAATAAAATTAGACAAGACAATCTGAATGCAGAGTTGCAGGCTTATGTGGAACAAGTAGCCGTAGCATGTATTACTTCGGCGTTAGCCACATCACTTTGGGCTCCTTATGATGATAATTATGCCATCCGAGGTTTATTAAGAAGAGGAGAGCAAAATAAAATTAACTATTACATGCTGACCTTACGGTGGTTATTGGAAAAAGAAGCCATACATGGTAATTATTTTTCTGAGATCTCTATTAGTCTTGGAGAGCTTAAAGAAACTTATGAAATAATAAGCACCAATGCTACCGAATTTGGATTCAAAAAAGTGACTATCGGTGGTGTAGGTTGTGAACATTTTTTGCCATTAATCATCGAGAATAATGATAAAACTCTAGAAATTACTCACAATAATAAATTGTACCTACGGTTTTTAACAGGGGCGCTTAATTCAGCAACCGTTAGGTGGGACATCAATATTGATGCAGCAATAGAGAGAGATTTAAAGCTTATTGCTCAAGATGAAGCGTTTGGGTGTTGGGCGGGGATTGACATGTTTGGGTTAGAGAATTTTGTCTACGACCGTAACCATTTTGGCAAATGGCTAACAGCAATGTATGACGCTCTTCGCGATATCAATAAAAAATACCATGGAAAAAGACGTCTTTGGTTACGACCACATGTTGGAGAGGGCGTTTGGGTTGATGATTTATCCACGCGTATTAAGAGATTTGATGGAAATGCATTGAGCTTAGCTAAAAAACTTAAATCGCTAACTGAATTCTTTAAGAATGGGCATATAAATCAACTTGGAGGCGCCGTATTAAATGAAGTATTAGAGTTTATTTATCGTTCATTATTTACAGGATGGTTCCCAATCGATAATGTACGAGCGTTTTATGGCAGTAAAGTATTTACCACCAAGGAATTACAAAGACTCTCTTCGTCATTACAACCGGTTGATCCCAGTAAAAGTATCTTAGGGGAAAAAATTGGCACAGCTAATTTAGAAACTATGATAGATTGGGTCAATGATATTATTCCTCAAACCATTGAACAATTTGATAAAAATTATCCTCAAATCAGATTCGGTCATGGTACTCATTTAGGTTCTGACAAAGTATGGGGAAGTATTACGGACTTGCAAAGTAGTAGCTTTATCCCTATATGGGTTGATTTAAATCTAGGAAGTAATGCCATTACTGCGGCTGTGCATAATAATCAAATGATTTCTAATGTTAATTTAAGCGGGCGTTTAACTCATAATTTGGATATCAATCAAGCAATAAAAGCCATTTTAGATGATTTACGTTTCACCTGCGGCTATATACAAACCGAATTGGTCGAGCGCTCAGAACGTATTGCAAAATTTGTTGATTTACTTCAAAAGCATGGTGTTTGTTTTGTCCTTGGTACAGATGGGCAAGGTTCTGAGTTAACCTCCTTATTTAGAGAGCAAGCACATTTTGTTCAGTTGATGCATTGGTATTATAAAGATAGCAACGAAGTAGAACTTATTAATAAGAGATTAAAGAGCAATACGATTGAATACATTAAATATGCGCTAGGTGCTTTAGCGTCTCAGAATAAGAACAATTATGGCAGTCAAGCGATTTTCTTGATAATAAAAAAAACAAGTTTATGGAAACGGAATTAGCTTGAAAAATGGACAATACCACATGTAATATTTTAGATCCCCATCACTCTCTCGTGTCATTCTTCGATTTTTACAGTTTAGGCGTCCATCCTCGGTTTGTACTTAAAAGCCCAACAACCAAATTCCTTCTAGGTGACCTGGGATCCCAAGTAATGCCTAGATGTATGATATCAAGTTTTATAAATAGCTAGTTTAAACTATAGTACCACGTTCTAACCTCTATATTTCCTTTCCTGAAGTGGTAAAATCTATTTGCAACACTCAAATATACAAGGCGGATAGAATCCCAACATGAAAAATATTTGGAATTTAATTTTATCAAATAAAATAAGGATTCTTTTAATAGCAGCTATAATTGTAATAGTTTTTATGGTTCTGTTGACTAAACGCAATCATGGTGATCGTCATACTCACGAATATGTCTACCAGTCTCAAGAGAAACAACAAAGCCTGGCACAAAATCAAACAAATCTAGATATTATTCCAGATAATCGTCCTAGTGATTATGAGTATGCCAGATTGAGCGAGAGAGTGTATATCAATGATATTCAATTGGGAGAGATTATCAATATTAAAGGAAAAGAATGGCAAGTTGTCAAAACCAAAATAGGTGGTAATGGTTATTTTGGCGCGCTTTATGAAAATAAATTAACAAAACAGCTGGTATTAGCACACCGGGGAACTCAAAGTATTCAAAATATTTTCGATGATTTATTATCTGTAATATTCAATCAACTTTCATCTCAGCAACGCGCTGCTTATGATTTTACTCAAGAGGCCGTGGACAAGACTCATAAAAACAATTTTCATTTATCTATAACTGGACATTCACTAGGAACATTCTTAGCTGAATTAAGTGCTTATTGGTGCCATGACAAATTCTCATACTATGACATAAATGCAGTCACTTTTGAGAGTCCTGGTTCAAGAGATTTAATTGAAGCAAAAATGCAGTCCAATTTGGTAGATTTTAGGATAAAACCAGAACGCTTAGATGTAGTCCAGTATTTATCTTCTCCTAATATCATCAATACCTGGCGCCCTCACATAGGTACAGTATACAAAATATACCCTATTATAGAGGATTCATGTCAATTTGAATGGTTGTGTAGAATGTCGTGGAATATAAAAGATTTACATTCAATTTCTAATATAGTGAAATATTTTGAGGATCCTAAAGAATCACCTGTTCTGATGGAGGATTGGCCATCAAGTTTATCAAATGTTGCATTTCTTCAAGACAACTCCTTTCTGATCGATTATAAAATTCACTATAAGCAAAATACAAAAATGAATGTTAACAAACAAATTTTCTTAAAACATTTCAATATTGGCATGCAAAAATTTTTAGTCGAATTTTTTGACTTGCACAAGCTGTTGCTTGCTCAAGAAGACAAAAGGAATTTATTTTTAAGTTTTTTAAGGAATAACGGCATACAAGATAGTTTAATTGATTTAGTGTCAAGCTATCAGATAGATGATTATAGAAACAACATAAAGAGGATAACCATTACATCCAACAAAGATATACATTCTTGGCGCAAGGAATTAAGTTCAGCATTGGCGCAATATCCCAACCTTAAAAAAATGTTGTTGCAATCACTTAAAGTCAGCGAAGGCAACGCCATAATACCTATGACAATTCGTTCAGAATTAATGCTACCAGTCAATTTTTTGGAGAGGCCAGATCATATTAATGAAATAAATAGCGCTCTAAAAGATAATGAGGGGATTCAAATAATTGTTTTACGTGGGATCGGAGGGGCTGGCAAATCGACTCTTGCTAAATATTATGGTAAATTTAAGACAGATATTGCTACTAGTGTTTTTGAAGTTAAGGCTGAAACAAAGGATACTTTGATAAACTCGTTCCATACGCTAGCATATGAGATGGCTAACACAAAAGAATTAAAAGAAGAACTTGAATCCATTCAGAAAATCCAGGACTCTGAAATAAAAGAAAAACAATTACTAAGTTTCATTAAATCCGGCTTGAGAGAGAGGACGAATTGGCTACTGATTTATGATAATGTGGAAAACTTATCTGAGATTAAAAACTTATTTCCTGATGATGCAGAACAATGGGGAAACGGTAAGATTATTATTACAACTAGAGATGCCAATATTCAAAATGCCGAATACATAAAGCTAGGAGCTATAATGCCAATTGAGGAGTTAGGCGATGATCAAAAGTTGACCCTTTTTAGTAAAATTCTTTACAACACAACGCTTGATAAATTAACGGTTGATCAAAAAGAAAAAACTGCTAATTTTTTGAAAGATATTCCGCCTTTTCCGTTAGATATTTCGATTGCAGCTTATTATATAAAAAATGAACATCTTTCATACGAGGAATATTTAGAAAGGATACTTAAATACGGAGAAGATTTTGAGGTATTACAAGGAGATATTATACCAAAGATGATCAATTATGAAAAAACACGTTATGGTATCATTTCATCTTCTCTGGAAAAGTTTGTAAATGATGATCAAGTATTTAAAGAATTTCTCTCTATAATTTCCCTCTTAGGTGCAGAAGATATTCCTAAAAAACTACTAGAATATGATAATAATATAATAAAAATGGATCAATTCTTACACAACATGAGAAAGCATGGTCTTATTATGAGTGAGTCTATGCCACATGAAAATGATAAAAGTTATCTCTCAACGTTTTCAATACATCGTAGCACGCAAGATATAATATTGCGTTATCTAATGATAAAAATGAAAAAACTTGAGATTGAAAAAGTAATGACTGTTGCCGAGGGCTATCACAAGAAAAATTTAAGTGCTAACTGTCTAGCAGAATCTAAATTTATACCACATTTAAAGGTCGCCAGTGCAAATATTAAGAGAATAAACTTGTCACAGAAAACTGAAAAAAACTATCTTACATCCTTAAATTTTTGGATAGGGTATGGACATTATAAATGCACAAATGATTTTAAGATTGCTAATACATATCTAGAACAAGCGTACAATGTGCCTGAGGCCAGATTTTTTTTCATGACCGATGTTTTAACTAATTGGGTAGAAGTTTTATGCTCCACATATGTTCTTCTAAATGAATCAGATAAAGCACTTAAATGCGCTGAAGATGTTCTGACTCTTTGTGAAAAGAATAAAAATTCTCAATCAACTGTGGCGAAAATTTTCAATTGATTGGATCATCATATCGAAAAAAAAATAATTTAGCACAGGCTGAGAAGTATTATATTGAAAGCATAGAAGTGTTAGGAACAATAGATACTGATTTGAAAAAAGAATTAGCAGCAGAGGGACATGCTCTACTAGGTGTTCTATACAGTGAAGCCTTTTTAAATAGAGATATTAATAGTAAGGCAGAAAAATCTATTTTACAAGCTTTAGATATTTTTAATGCGCGTAATAGTATACGTAACACTCACACAACAACCCATAAGGAATTCTTATGTCATATTGGTAAACATAAGTGGAGGCTTGGTAGTATCTATAATAGGTTAGACAAATTCAATGAAGCTTTAGATGAAGGGTTTTACGATGCTAAATATATTATGGAAGATAATCTGAATAATTGCTCAGATGCATTACTACAGAAAGCTAGGGTATTTGAAGGCATGGGGCAATCCTTTCTAAGAAAAGGAAAACTGGATGTGGCATTAGACTATCAAACGAAATCTATAAATATCTTTAAACAAATTTTGGGCGAAAGCGCAACTTTTGCCTCTACTAGCTTTAGAATAGAAACATTCATTAGGCTCAACAAGTTGAAGGATGCATATCAAGACTTTTTAACTACCTTAGAGTTTTCACAAAACCGTAAAAATAATTATTATCAATTGTTGCAATTATCTAATTTGTATCATGCCGCCTTTATTCAATATAAACAAAAAGATTTCAAAAAATCGCATGAACATTTTGTGGAATTTATTAAAAGAAGTAAAATTTTTTGTAAGATATTCCTTGACAAAGAAACCTACGAAAATTTGATTGCAACCGGCATGTTTGTAGAGCTTAATTGCGATGATATTGACCGAATTAAGAGTATTAGCATCTATTTAGAAAATAGTGTTCATATATTTTCTGCTATTTATGGGCAGATTACTCATCCATTTGTCATAGATTATGTCCTTGTAAATTCTGAAGAGTTACAGAAGGTTGTTAAAGATTTAAAAATCATGGTTACTAAATTCGGGAGTGTTCAATAAAGCATACATATAAAGTTAGGGGTGGTTGGCTAATGAATCGATTATACTTTAACATTACCAACTTAGAGGTTTTCTAGCCAGATAAACTTGATAAAATAATTATTAACTCTTACTTTCTGCTCTTAAACTTGTACACCAATAACTTGTCAAATTTTTTGATTGACTAATCAATTATAAATATTGTAGTATCCAATTAGAAGTAAATGCTGTACATATAGTTTCCAACGACGGAGGCATACGTATCATGTATTTAATTAGAATTACAACCAATATACTCGTTGCGTTTACATGCGTCATTTTATTATTCTCAACTATTTTATCTGCCCAAGAAGCCATTCATGGGCTTTTAATTGAAGGGTTAGATTGCAGTGGAAAATCTACCGTAGCGAAGCTAGTGGGCGATCAGCTTCGAAAGAAAAGATATAATATACAGGTTGGGCACGGTGAAATAACTAGCTCTAACTTGAGCGTTTTTCTAGCACAAGATGCCTATAATACATTACCAACTACAATTCCCATAAAATTTCCGGATGCAGATTTTATGGAAAAGTTTATTAAACTAAAGCTTGCAGGACTTATAATAGACAAGATGCTGAGCGCCCAGACACTAAAAAACTTTAAAAATCAAAACGTTTTTTTTAATACAAGATAAGTATCTCTTAAGTGTGCAATGTGCTATGAAATTCTTTATGCCTCACATGGACATACCTGAGTTGAGGATGTTTGAGGAGGCATACATACCTTTTCGGCACAACATTTATCTTACGTGTGATGCAACAACAAGAAAACAGAGGGTTCAAGATAGAGGTCGAGTGACAGATAGACTTGAACAGTACATGATAGTTCATATGAATGAGTTGTACAAATGGGATGGGTTGTGTCAGTCTATGGTTAGAGGTAGGGCTGGATGGCATATAATTGATACAACGGATATAACTCCTGAACAAGTGGCGAATCAAATATTGGAGTTAATAGAAAATGGTAATAGAGCAGAAAAATAGACTCTCTTGCCTAACGACAAGCGAGTTTAGTAAAAAGGAAGGTGGCGTTGTCATAAAAAAAGGCCTGGATTATACACAGGGCAAGCAGCCTATTTGTAATTTTAGCAATGTTAGCGCTAGGTGCATAAAGTTGTTCTTTACATTACTAAACAAATTCTTGATTGTAGCATTAATATTCTGTACCGCTAGCAATGCTATGGGACAAGAGGTTTTAAATTTGTCTCAAATAAAACATCCTCTTGATTTTCATTTTGTTTGGGATAATAATTTTACGACTAATATTCCAAGTAAATATTTTAATGGGAAGAATTTTGGGCCAGAAGGCGATATAAGAAAAAATTATCAATGGAAACGCAAAATAGTATCTTATATTGAACTGAAACAAATGGTGGTCAGTGCTGCACAATGTATCGACCCAAGAATTGCAAAAGGTATTGTAAATTCTGCTAAAGGTACTTTATTAGAGGATACGCTTGGTTTACAAGAAAAATATAACGTGAATGATAGCCTTGATTATTTACGTTCAATTAATACAGCGAGCAAAAGTTCTGGGCAAAAATTACTGCAAAGAGTCTTATCTTTGATATCATATGATATTTTAGACAAAAAAAGTGTTAAAGGACAAAATCTTGTAAGAATATATGATGATTTAAACATTACTGATCCGAATATCTTACCAGAGGGTAGGCAGAGCGAAACCACAAACTTTGTTTCATTCTGTATATATCAAGACAGCAATAGAAGAATACGTATACATTACCTAACCCCAAAGAAAGATCGTGCTGAATTTCCGCATAACCATTATGGTGATTCGGGAAGCATTTTGTTGGCTGGATCTCTTGTAAATCAACACTTAGCTGTTTTTCCGACCAAGTATGATCAAAACGCTGATTTTGGATTATACGCCTTAGGGAAAGAGGACCATAATGGCGATGTGCGCAAAAGTAGAAAAGTTTCTTTCTTCGAAATGAATGTAAAATTAAGTGTGATATCGAGCCATTTATATAGAACAGGAGACCATTATTTGTTGCCTGGCCCAAGGAAAATTGAAGATAAGTCGTCTGTAAATGACATTTTAACATTTCATCGTGTAGATACCGAAAATTTTACTGTGACTTTATTTGCACAAATGTTAGGTGACGGAAGTTCACATACTACAAATTCAATTGGAGCGCCTACTATTATCTATAAAAGATATGATGAATCCCCCATACTATCTGTGAAAAGTGCTCGTAGTTTAATCAGTAAGATTGATAAAATAATCAAGGAAACATGGACTACGAAGCAATAATGTCCTACACAATTAGGGTCTTTAAACGTATAACTCAAGATTGAATACGCTAAGTATTTAATGAGAAGATAGGCGTTCCAAAGCTATAGAACGCGTAATAACTCGGATAATTACGGATTTAGTTTTAGTGCTAAAAAAATAGAAAAAATATGAGTTCTATTTATTTTTTTCACCCACTATTAAAAGTTGGTGAAATTTTTCATCGCATATATTAAAATAGGTTTGTCTTCTATAGATTCAGTCGATTCTGGACCAAATACCTTCTCTTTTTCGAGACTTCTGCGAATTGATAACGATACTCTTCAATTTTTCTTTCCATTTCTGTTAGGGTCGGAGGGAATATGCGGACGAAAATTTTCATTCGCTTATTTTAATGACTAGTATTTTTAAGGTATTTAGAGGCATCATTTTTTATCATTGTTCCTCAAAAGAGTACATATTAGTCCGATCATTTTATCGCTGTCTTTAGGTGTGCTTTCTGCGATTAGCAGTGTGATAGTTGTTAATGCTGGCGCAAAAATTCGGGAAATATTTAAAATTTTTGCTTGTTGTAAGAACCAAACGAACGCATAAGCTCCGCTTCGTTTATTACCATCTACAAAAGGGTGATTTTTTACAATAAAATATAAAAGGTGAGCTGCTTTTTCCTCTATGCTAGGCTAAAGATCTTGGTTGTTAAATGATTGCATTACATTTGTCTGAAAAAGCTTTTCTCGAATCTCTTGAGGCCAGGTTGTATCGCTTGCGTGAGAATCCTATTTTTATAAAAAGGCAACATTTAATAAACAGTAAAAATTTTCGCATATTAAGATATAATTTAGAATCAGCTTATGACGAACTTAAGAAATATATTCTTAACGATGAACATGGTATAGCAGAAGAAGAACTATCTTTAAAAGTTTCTATTGAAAGATGTGAGTATAATATTAGGCAAGAAGAAAAAAACCTTGCAAAGGTAAGAGGTTTTAAAAGTAGACTTTCGAGAGAGAATGCAAAGAGAATTCTATCAGAAATTTCATTAGATGAGCCATATATTTTTATTTTTTATAGACTCTGGCGACCGTTAGAAAGTTATATAGAAGAAAAATACGAGGAACCAAAAGATGAAAGGACTTTTGAGAAGGTTAACTTAGTTTATTTAAGGTTAAGGATTTAGGATAGTGGTACGATCATTGTCTTAATAGTATGTTCATCTAATTCTTCAAATACCCAAATATTATCATATATTGCATCCGTTGCTGATTTATCTACGTGTTGATCAATACTTTCTACAAATCAGAAACAACCGTAGAATCATCACCCTCTAAAAAATTACACAAATTAAGAGGATTTAGCTAGGTAGAAGTTGATTGTGTGGTGAAACGGGGTTGTACAAGGACTGACAGGTATTCGCTATTACCGGCTTTTGAAAACAATTTCAGTGTGATGAAGGTATCATCAGGATGGAAGTAGTGCTAATTGGTGCTTGTCTTCGTGATTTAGTTGATCCTGCCTAAAACAGGGACTATTGGATGAAAGGTCCGTTATATCTACCTAAGTTGTATTTTAGTAAGAAAGTTTAACGGATTTTTTTCGATCAAAAGACAAGTAAATTTAACTCTTAATTTACTTATATTTAACTGAAAGGGGATAATTATGAAAAACTTAATTGCTAGATTGAAAAAATCATTTTTTTCTAAGGATGAAATTTCTGATGAAAATCAAGAAGATGTCTTGAGAGAATCTTCACAGAAAGCAAAAAATATTCATACTGCAGCAATAGATTTTTATTCAGCATGCAAAAATTTAAATGAAGAATTCGAGCATAGAGCCATAGTAGAGAATGAGGTAAAAGGAACCTTACTTTTGTTTGCTCAAAAGAAAACAGGACTATCTTCAAGTTTTATGAAAAATCTATTAGATGCTACTGGAAATCTAGGTGCCGATGTGGATGCTGATGGCGGCCTTTCTGTTAAAAAAAGCTCAGGCCTAAGAGTAGAAAGAAATTAAAAGTGTTATAAAAAATGTGAATTTTATCTTCATGTTGCATGCGCTACTTGGCAGGGAAGGTGAAATCTTGTCGAATAGCGCGTGTATTTTGGATTTATAAGGTTGATAACTTAAATGCATACCGTAAAAAACCCCGTATTTTCTAGATATCCATATGGTATAATTAAAAGGAGGGTTAAGGCAATGGGAAATAATAACGTTCACGAAATTGTGCAATATAATCATGAGTTTGCAGAAAAATTGACTAATTTTTGCAAGCCAATTTTTGAAAATTTTGGCTTTACTTCTTTCGGATACAATAGGATATACGAAGATGGCAGGAGAATTATTTTAGAGTCAAATAAAAAGTGGTTTGAATTTTATGGTAAGGTGGGTTTCGAAGAAAAAAACCATGGCTCAAATTCTATGGTTCAACAAGTCGCCAATTTATTAAATATCCCACATTCTCAGGGTTATCACCTACATATGTTATCTGGAAAGCCAAGCAACAAAGCTCACGAATTTTTAGTTGAAATAGACTTATGGAATTGTATGAGTATATATTTGCCATTAAATAAAGGTGTGGAAATATTTCATTTAGCAGCTCCTAGGAGTAACGAGGCTGTTGTTGATATTTGTCTTAATCAAAGAGAATTGATTGAGCGTTTTATTCATTATTTTCGAGAAAAAATATATGATATTAATTTTGACAAAGTCCCTTCTATACTTAACGAAAGCTTTGCCGCATTGTTTAATCAAGATATAAAGAAGACGAACAATTCTAGTATAAATTATTGGCCAAAAAATTATATTGATCAGACAGAATTTCATAAATTTTATTTAAAGACACACAATAAGTTTATTACTAAAAGAGAAGCAGAATGTTTATGTTATTTAACATTCGGAAAAACTGGCAAAGAAATTGCTCGCATATTAAAAATTTCTCCAAGAACTGTAGAAAGTCATTTAAATACACTTAAAGGAAAATTGAACTGCATCACAAAATCAGAATTAATAACCTTTGGGCACGAGAATAATATTAGTAATTTACATCATTTCATTCTTTGTGCCGAAGCCCAAAATGAAAAAAAATGATCTTTCTGTGGAGTAATTTTTTTATATAGATAGGGACTGCAAATGATTATTATTTATACTCAATATAAGAAGGCACTTTTGTTGTATGGTTATTTTAAACTACGAAAGTTAATTGCCTTGTTTGGAATTAGTTTATTATTTTTTTTTGAATATTTTAGTCTTAATCTATTGAATGTGATTGAACCCTCAATTAAAACTGAATTTAATTTTACTCATACAGAAATTGGTTGGTTGGGTTCCGTTTATTTTTATGCAATGGTTATTTTACTTATCCCTGCTGGATATATATTAGACAAATTTAAATTAAAAAATGTTATTATTATATCTACCGTAGGAGGTACTATAGGAACTTTTTTGTTATCAATTTCACAAAATTATTTTCATTTGATTTTAAGCAGAATGATGGTGGGAATTTTTTTAGGTCCATTTGCATTAATAAGTTGTATAAAATTTATTTCTAAATTAGCCGATCGAAAGGAAATTAGTCTTTTTATTAGTATCATTTTAACTATTGGTATATTTGGTGGTACATTATCTCAAAATGGATTGGGATTTTTGGTTGAACACTATGGTTGGAGAAGAGCATTACTAATTGTTAGCTTATTAGGCTTATGCATATCCATTATAATTACATTAACAGTTAATTTGTACAAAAAAAATCTTTTAGAGAAAGCTTACAGCAACGATTCTTTTTTAACAATGTTTATGTTTTTTTTTAAAAACACAAATATAGATAAAAATATTAAACTTGGTGTAATGGCAAGCGTGTTAAATTTACCCCTTTTTATTTTAGGCTCTCTTTTTGGAATAACATTCTTAGAAAAATGTTATGGCCTTCCAATAATAGAAGCATCTTCCATAACTACCCAATTATTTTATGGAATGCTTATTGGTTGTATTTTATTTGGTTTGTTCTCATCAATTATCAAGGAAGAAAGTTTGCTATGTTTTGGGGGCATTGTTTTACTTTTTTCTCTAGTTGTTCTAATATTATTGCCTAATTTAAGTAAAACTTTTTTAAAATTAATATTCTTTGCTATAGGCATCGGTGCTGGCTCTAATGCACTATCTTATACGTTAGTTGAGAAGTTAAGCAGTTATCATAACTTAGGCTTTGCTGAAGGATTTCATTCAACAATCATTTTTTTTACCGGTGCATTAATACAGATAATATTTGGTTTACTGTTGGATTTGTTTAATTCATGTACAATTGAAGAGAATATTCAATCTTCTTTAAATTCGAAAATACCTTTTGATTTTGGATTTATATTATTAATTGCTTTAATTGTGATGGGAATATATTACATGAAGACATCTAGTTATAGTAATGAACATAATAAATAGTTTTTTAAAAAACTTGATCTCGTCCTAGTTTTCCGAACAAGTAAATTACTTACTAGAGAGTAAATATAGAAAACCAGGACGGGATCAATATGAATTTTTATAATTTAAAATCCAAGAACAATGGAGCATGATCGGAAACCACATCATCCATTACCTTAAAATTACCGACTTTAATTCCTTGAGAGGTAAAGATGTAATCAGCAAATTTTTCATTTTTTAGATATAAGTTAGTACGCGTGGATTTAATGTTATATTTTTTAATAAGATTATCCATGTTTTTTCCCAAAATTCTAATGCTCTCTGTATCTGGCCTTAAGTTAAGGTCTCCACATAATATTACCAGCGCATTTAAGGTCTCCATAAATTCTCTAATTTTTTTAGATTGATTTATTCTTGCTTCGGTATCTGTTTTACCCATACCATTCCAAAGGCCATGTATATTTAAAACATAAAAAATTTTGTTATTTAAACTACATTTTAACCATTGTAATAGTCTAGAATGTGTAGGACCATGCCCGGGATAATTTAGGTTTTCATATATCATATGATAACCATTTGATATCACGTTAATTTTCTTACTTATATATATACCAATTCCATATGCCTTTCCAACAGTTGGTTGAAAATACGCATCATGTTCTGGCAATAGTGTATGTAATTCTGAGAAAGCCTTCAAATTAACATAATTATCATCATTTGAAACTCTATGAGGCGCGTTATGATATACCTCTTGGATACAAAATATATCTATCGTTTTGTTTAATTTAAAAAAATCAAATAAAGGAGATTTTACGCTGCCTCCCCAAATATTTAAGCTAATTAGCGTAATTCCTTTAGAAAAACAATTATTTCTGATATCTTTGGTCTCCTCTTACTCAAAATTTTAAACTTAGTAATGATTTCCAAGGTTGTTTGACAATAAGCAGTATGTTATTTACTGTCAATGCTTGTGCTGATATATTATCACTGATTAGGGTCATAGTAACGTCTAGTAACGCTTAGTAAATTTAAAATACTATGAAGATGTTTCAAGGGCCCATCCTTTGTTTAATACAAACTTAAACCATGCTCCAGATGTTAATGATGTAAGAATTGCAACTAAAATAAGCGCAACAAATAATTCTTCATTAACAATAGAAAACTCATATGCAATGCTAGCAATAACAATTGCTGGTCCTCCTCTTGTATTCATTGCAAAACCGTAATTCAAACTCGTTAACCAATCATTTTTGAGTAATTTTAATGTCAAGAATACTGAACCAATTTCTAGGAAAGAAGAAATCGCGAAAAAAATTATAAATA